>CEGE01002041.1_pt1 | contig 34019 bp, 20 predicted proteins | sample 306311 | NCBI WGS metagenome assembly CEGE01 (sample SAMEA2755654, study PRJEB7226) | microbial mat metagenome | biome: microbial mat; feature: hypersaline; material: grass silage | place: USA | collected 2014-02-19 | depth 0 m | reverse complement strand
TGACGGTTGGTTTGGACGTGCTGGAAGACGAAACAAGCCAGATGCTGGTGCATACCGGGCGTACCTACGTGCCGGAAAGCCGTTATCGTAATTTGGCTCCTTTTCTGCAGGGCCAGTTTAAGCTCGCGGATCCGCTCACGCTGCACGCCGGGGTGCGTCACGAGTATGCCGAACTTGATGTGGATACCTTCCAAACAATTGATCGCAGCAATGTCACTCAAGACAACGTTACCGTTGATGGCGGCAATCCCAGTTTCGATGAAACGCTGTATAACGTCGGCGTAACCTATCAAGCCACTGATTGGGCTCAGCTGTATGCCAACTATTCGGAAGGTTTCGGCATGCCCGACGTGGGCCGAGTGCTGCGCGGTATTGGCACGGCGGGCCAGGATGTGGATACCCTGCTGCAACTTCAGCCTATTGTTACCGATAACCGGGAAATCGGCGCGCGTTTTGACTGGGATGGCTACGGGCTAGAGATTAGCTACTATGAGTCCAATTCGGATTACGGCCAGCGGCTTACCGAGCAGAATGGCACCTGGGTAGGCAGCCGTGAGAAGACCGAAATCCAGGGCGTTGAGATTACCGGCGACATGCAGGTGGCGGACAAGCACGATCTATCGCTCTCCTATGCCCACACTGAGGGCAAGTCGGATCAGGATGGCGATGGCAGTGTGGATACCAAACTCACCGGTATCAATATCGCCCCGGATACGCTCAAACTGGGCTGGAGCGCTACCTGGAACGACCGCGTTTCCACGCGCTTGCAGGGTAGTTACTACTTCGATCGAAGCGTCGATAATCCTGAACTTGATTTTGACGGCTACGGCTTAGTGGATGCTTCTCTAGCTTATCGCCTGCCCACCGGCAGGGTGTCAGTAGGTATCGAAAACCTCACCGATGAGGATTACCTCACTTACTACTCTCAAGCCGCACGCATCAGCGATGAGTACTACTTCACTGGGCGGGGCCGCACTTTCACTCTGGGGTACCAGCTGGATTTCTAGTCAGCCGCTTTCTATTTTCTATGTTTTGTGCTCGATACTGTTTGGCGGCGCCTTTGGGGCGCCGCTTTTTTTTCGTCAATTCGCTCTAAAAGCGAGCTCGCGATCTATGCAGTAAATAAACGAAGAAGGGCGCGCCTATCCCGGCAACAAAGATGCCCGCAGGCAGGTCTTTGGGTAAAAAAGCCACTCGGCCCAGCAGGTCGGCGTAAAGCACAATTAAGGCGCCAACCAGCGCTGATGCTGGCACCAGGCGTGCCATGTTTCGCCCCACCAGCCTAGCGGCCAGGTGGGGCGCAATTAGTCCCACAAAGCTCAAGCCACCGGCAAACGCCACCGCGGCGCCTGCCAGCGCCACGCTGCAGGCCAGTAATGCTAATCGGCTGCGCAGAATCGCCACTCCAAGCCCTTCGGCAACGCTATCACCCAGGGCCATGGCATCCGCATGGCGGGCGAAGGTTAGGCTGATAGGCACCGCGACGACTAACCACGGTAATAGGCCCCACACATCGTCCCATTGCGCCGCGTAAAGGCTGCCGGTTAGCCATACATAGGCGGTCATGGCGGCAGAGTCATCGCTGATGACGATTAACAGGGTGGTGCCAGCGCCCATAGCCGCCGCCAGGCCAATGCCGACTAGCACCATGCGCGATGGGCTAATACCGTTTTTCCAGGCCAGGCTAACCACCAGCAGTGCTGAAACCAGTGCTCCCAGCATGGCCGCAACGGGCAGCCAGTGAATGCTAAGGGTCGTGCTCAATAGCGATAGAAACACCACCGCCGCCAGCGCCGCGCCGCTGGTAATGCCGATCACATCCGGGGAGGCCAGCGGGTTGCGCACGATGCTTTGCAGAATCGCCCCCGCTATTGCCAGGGCGGCGCCAACCAGTATCGCTAGCGTAATGCGGGGCAGCCGAAGCTCCCAAATAATAAAGGTGATATCGCTACTTTGTGGGGCCGCCAGCGCGTCTAGTACCTGCAGAGGTGGCGTGGGAAAACTGCCTAGACAGAGCGACAGTCCGGCGCTTGCTAGCAATAAAAGGCTTAGCATCAGCAGGCGACGTAGTAAGCGATTACTGTCGTTTTTTGCTGCGCTATTGAGGGTTAACGTAGCGTCTGTTCTCATTGGCCAGCCATCTTGCGTCGTGCTAGATAGATAAAGAAGGGCGTGCCGATCAGCGCGGTCATCACACCGACCGGGATCTCCTGGGGTGGCATTAAAAAGCGCGAGCCCAGATCGGCCAGCAGCAGCAAACAGGCACCCAATAGCGCGCAGGCCGGCAGCAGCCAGCGATGGTCGATGCCAAATACTCCCCGCGCCATGTGGGGCACAATCAGGCCGACAAAACCAATCATGCCCGCCAGTGCCACGGAGCTACCCGCTAGCACAATCACAACCAGCCCGAGCAGTAGCTTGATGGTGGTGGCCTGCATGCCCAGCCCGGTGACCATGTCATCGCCCAGTAACAACGCGTTGGCGTGACGTACCAGCAGTGCGCTGAGTAGCAATGCTCCGCCGAAGAGTGGCAGTAAGGGCACTACTATTGAAAGATCGCGTCCCGATACTGAGCCCGCCAGCCAGTAGAGCACGCTTTCAAAACTTTGCTGATCAATCACCAAAAGTCCTTGGCTGAACGACACAAACATCGCCGTTACCGCAACGCCTGCCAGCACAACCCGCAGCGGTGAAAGCTCGCCGTGGCGGCCGCGGCTAAGCACCACCACCAGTACGGCCGCAACGAGTGCCCCTAATAGCGCGGCCCATACGTAGTGAGCGGGGGTATGTAGCGGTAATAGCGAAACCGCGACCACCACAAAAAACATCGCGCCGGCGTTAATGCCCAGAATGCCCGGCGACGCCAGCGGGTTACGCGTCATGGTCTGCATCAGTGCGCCGGCAATCGCTAAGCTGGCACCCACCAGAGCGGCAATTACCGCACGGGGTAAGCGCTCAGTTAAAAGAATGATGTGGGCGATGTTGGTAGGATCGTAATGGGCGAGCGAGCCATACAGAGAGGAAAGGGAGATCTCCGTTGTGCCTAACATCACGCTGGCGAAAAAGGCGCCTAGTGCCACCAGCACGCCGAGTAGCAGGCCAATACTTTTTGCGGCAGTACTGTTTAGCATGAAGCAGGCTCCCCACGGCCACTGGCGTGAGGCAGGCAAGCCTGATGCGGCGCCGCTTCGGGTTGCAACAGCCCGTAGTGACTATACAGATCATCCAGCATGGCGTTGGCCGCCAGTATGCCGCCACCCATCATCCAACTCACCGGCTCAACTTCAAATACGCGCCCGCTTTGTACCGCTGACAGCTGTTGCCAGAGTGGGTGGGAGGCCCAGTGCTGGTAATTATCTGCAATAGCGGGGTCATCGGGCTCAAGCAGAATAAAGAGGGCATCGGCATCCAGCACCGGAATGTTTTCAGTACTGGAAAGCTTCATTCCCCAACTCTGGCTTTGCAGTGTATCCGGCTGAGTAAAGCCCAGCTCATCAAGAATCGAGCCTGCAAAGCCGCTGGTATAGATGCGCACGTGGTCGCTTTTAAACCGCACCACGGCCACTTTTTGCGGCCACTCGCTGCTCAACTTGGCGGCGATCTGCTGGCGAAAGTCGGCGACACGATCATCCCATTGCTCAAGCAGCTCATTTGCCTGCGCTTCGCGGCCAGTAGCATTGGCCACTATGTTCAGCGTGGTCTTGAAGTTAAACACTGTCGGGGCAGATACAGTGGGGGCGATGGCCTCCAGTAGCGGCGCTATGCGCGCATGGCGAAAGTCGCTGGCAATGACCAGGTCTGGATTCAGCCAGGCAATCTTTTCCAGGTTCGGTTGGGTTTCCAGCCCCACATGCTCGACGCTATCAAGCGCATCGCGCAGATAGCGGTACATGGGCTTTTCCAGCCAGGAATCGACTACGCCAATAGGCGTCAGTCCAAGGGCTACGGCGCTGTCGGTAGCCCCCTGGTAAAGCGTCACAATGCGTGGCGGTTCCGGGGGGCTGCTCGGCGTGTCAGCGGCTGCCATAAAGGGCATTAGCGCCGCCTGCGTTAACAGCAACACACTCATAAAAACCTTCTTGCGATGGGTGTGTGCTTTTAACATTAATGTCACTTTACGATTGGCTCGGACTTAAGAGCCGGGATGATGGCATGACGTAAAAGCTAATGCAAAGCATTACCAAATGAAGGCCGCGACCTCAACTATCCCAAATACCGCGACGCCGACCGCGACCGGCCAGCCAAGTGAGCGTACCCGCGACCACACCAGCAGCGTGACAGAAAGCCCGATGGCGGTGGCGATCCAGGAAACAGCGCTTGGGTTAACCGGTACAATGGATACTCCCAGCACGGCGGCAATCATCAGTGGGCCAAGAATACCCAGCCACTGGGGCATGTTATTAAGGCCACTTTCGCTGTTGAGGCGGCGCTGCATCCATAAAAACGGCACAACCCGCATCAGCAACGTGCCAATGGCAGAAACCGCGACCGCTATCCAAAGTGCAGTGCTCATGATTCACGCCTCCTGTTGGTGGCGAATCTTTGCGTATAGAACTGCGTGGAGTAGAAGCACAGCGCGCCGCAGGCGGCGGCTAAGGGAATCGCCACGTTGCTCCAGCCGACCAGGGTCAAACACAGCGCCGCTAAAATGGTGCAGCCCATGGCGACTGCCCAACGCTTGTCGGTAAAGCGCGGCGCCACCATGGTCAAAAACAGCGCGGGCAGCGCGAAGGGCATAATCTCACCCAGCAGCGGCCAGCGGGCGGTGAAGGCCTCACCGGCGGTAGCGCCCACCGCGGTGCCAATTATCCAGGCGCCCCAGGCCAGCAGTGATGCGCCCAAAAACCAGCTAAAACGCTTTACCTCAGGCAGTTGGGGCAGCCGGGTTAGGGCCAGTGCAAACACCTGGTCGGTGAGGCCGTGCATTAACCAGGGCCAGTGGCGGCTGCGCGGCAGTAACGCCGCCAGGTTAGGGCCGTACACCACATGGCGCACGTTAATCAGCAGCGTCATCGCTACCACCAGCCACAGCGGGGCGCCGGTGGCGATCATACCGACAAATAGAAATTGCGAAGCACCGGCGTAAATCAGCGCTGAAATAGCCGTGGCCTCCAGCGTGCTAAAGCCGGCCTGGGTGGCGACTAAGCCAAATGACAGCGCCACGGGAATGTAGCCGCCCAATAGTGGGATGGCTTCTCGCACGCCCTGCAGCGCGCTACGAACAGGAGAGTGGCTGGCAGCTTGGCTCATGATGTTTGGCCTTCCAAACCATAGGTGATGGTCATCATCAACGTGGCCTCCGCTTCGTGGGTACGGTAAAGGTGCGGTTGATCGGCGGCAAAGGTGATGGCCTCTCCCGGTGTCAGTACCGTGGTTGCCCCTTCGGGCCCCGCTTCTAGCCAGCCGCTGATCAGCGTGAGTGATTCACGGGTGCCGGGTGTATGGGCTTCAGCATGACGCAATGTATGCGGTGCGCAGCGCATCCAGTAAGCGTCCACCTGGGGGGAATCCTTGCCTTGATCGATTAAACGCACCTGTACGCCATCTTCACCCAGCGGCACGCTGATTGGCGCTACCAGGGTGCCGAAGGGCACATCGAGCCGCACCGCCAGCCGCCAAATGGTATCCAGGGTCGGATTGCCGTTGCCTTGTTCAAGGCGACACAGGTTGGATTTGGCAATCCCCGCCTCATTGGCTAACTGCGACAGTGACCAGCCCCGCTCCAGGCGAAGTGCTTGAAGGTGCTGGCCCAACGTGTTGAGTGAGAGCTTATCCATAAGGCTGTCCGCTGTTCTTTATATAGAACGTTCTATATAAGGAACGTTCGTCTGTCAATGGCCTCGCTCGGCAACAATAGCCTTATTCGGAAGTGGCACCCTCTAGCGGCGGCGCGCTGGGAGTATGCCTAATGGGGCACTATGCCCCGGGCAGTGCTAGTTGTTCGCTTCCTTGGAGCGGCAGGCCGCTGCAGTAAACAGCACATCGGTAGAGGAATTGAGCGCAGTTTCGGTGGAGTCCTGTACTACGCTGATCACAAAGCCAATCGCCACCGCCTGCATGGCCACTTCCGTGGGAATACCGAACAGGTTGGCGGCCATGGGAATCAGCATCAGTGAACCGCCCGCCACGCCTGAAACGCCGCAGGCCGCCAGCGCTGAAACCACGCAAAGTAGCAGCGCCGTGGGAAAGTCGACGCTAATGCCTAGCGTATGAGTGGTCGCCAGAGTGATGACAGTAATGGTGATGGCTGCGCCACACATATTGATCGTTGCACCCAACGGAATGGAAATGGAGTAGGTGTCAGGGTCGAGCTTTAGGCGGCGGCAAAGCTCCAGGTTCACGGGGATATTCGCGGCCGAACTGCGGGTGAAAAAGGCAGTAATCGCACTACCGTGCAGGCACGTAAACACCAGGGGATAAGGGTTTTGCCGGGTGGTGAAGTAAACCAGCAGCGGGTTGCTAACCAGCGCGACAAACAGCATACAGCCCACGATCACACCCAGCAGTTGGGCGTAGTTGAGCAGCGACTCAACGCCGGATTCTGCCAGCGTGCCTGCCACTAAACCAAAGATACCCAGCGGCGCTAAACGAATCACCAGTGTCACAATGCGGGTGATCGCTGCGGATAAATCGCTCAATGCTTGGCGGGTGGTATCGCTGGCTTGGCGCAGCATTAAACCCAGGCCGATAGCCCAGGCCAAAATAGCGATAAAGTTAGCCTCCATCAGCGCACTAACCGGGTTGGCAACCGCGTTTAGCAGCAGGTCGCGTAGAACGCTAAAAATATCCCCGGGCGGGTTGCCGTCAACTTGCCCCAAATCTAACGTAAGCTCCGTGGGAAACAGGAAGCTGGCTGCCACTGCAATGAGCGCGGCGATCAGCGTGCCCACCACATAGAGCACCAGCACGGGGCGAATATGGGTGGGTTGACCTTTTTGATGAGCAGAGATCGCAGCGGCTACCAGTACAAACACCAAAATGGGCGCCACTGCCTGCAATGCGGCGATAAAGAGCTGGCCAAGTAGGGCCACGTCGCTTGCAATGCCCGGTGAAAACAGGGCGAGCACTACCCCGGCAACGATACCGATTAAAATCTGCGGGATAAGGCCCAGCCGAATAAGTGGCCGGAAAACGGTGCGGGCGGTGGCGATCATTGCGCAACTCTCAGGTAGTAAAAGGTGGGTGGCGTATCGGCGTTTAGCCGCTAACGCGCCTGAAAGGGGCGGTATTCTATCAGCTACGACCTGCCTCCGTTACTTTTCAGCGACTGTGTTTGGCTTGATAAATACCTCTAACTGATGTCGTTTGCCATCCAGCGGAATGCGTACTTCACCTTGTTGACGGGTCAGTATTCGGCCATCGAGCTGCGCGCTGGGTGCCTCATCGGTGGTGGTAACCTTAACCGCGTAGTGGGTGGCGGCAATGGTTAGCGTTGCGCTAAAACCTGGCCAGTCGTGGGGAAGGCAGGGGGCAATCACCAGCCAGCCACCTTCTCGGCGAATGCCCAGAATGCCCTCCACCCCAGCGCGGTACATCCAGCCCGCTGAGCCTGTGTACCATGTCCAGCCGCCGCGTCCGGTATGAGGCGCAACCGAATAGACATCCGCGGCCACCACATAGGGTTCTACGTGATAACGAGTGACCTCTTCGGTGGTGCGGGCATGATTGATCGGGTTGAGTAGCGCAAAAAGCCCATGCGCTTTGCTGCCCTCGCCGAGCTTGGCAAAAGCGAGAATCGCCCACATTGCGGCATGGCTATATTGCCCCCCATTTTCGCGCATACCCGGTGGGTAGCCGCCAATATAGCCAGGGTCGCGCTGGGGTTGATCGAAGGGGGGCCAGAACAGTAGCGCAAGTTGCTCATCGTGCCTGATCAGTTCACGTTCCAGTGACGCCATGGCGAGGGCTGCGCGGTGGGGGGCTGCTGCCCCCGAGAGTACCGCCCACGTCTGGGCAATCGAATCAATTTGGCAGGCGTCGCTCTCTTTGCTACCCAGCCAACTGCCGTCATCGAAAGTTGCCCGTCGATACCACTGCCCGTCCCAGGCGTTGCTTTCAAGCGCAATACGCAACGCAGTGATATGGGCACGCCAACGCTCGGCGCGTGGAGTGTCCACTGTGGCTGAGTCCGTTGTGGTTAAGTCCGAGGTCGCTGAAGGCGCTTGCTTTTCGCGCTGCTGGGCAAAGGGTAGAAACAGCTCCAGGGTATGCACCAGCAGCCAGCCAAGCCACACGCTTTCGCCTTCGCCCGCTTCGCCAACGCGGTTCATGCCATCGTTCCAATCGCCGCCACCGATCAGCGGCAAGCCGTGCTCGCCGGAAAGCGATATGCTCTGATCCAAGCCTCTGGCGCAGTGCTCAAACAGCGAGGCGGTTTCCCCTGCGATCATCGGCTGAAAAAAACAGTCGTGCTCTTCAGGCGCTAATTCGGCACCTTCCAGAAAACTCACCGGCTCGTCGAGCACGGCGGCGTCGTGGGAGGTGGCGATATAGCGGGCGCAGGCATAGGCCAGCCATACCCGGTCATCGGAAATGCGCGTACGTACCCCTTGGCCGGAATGGGGCAGCCACCAGTGCTGGACATCGCCTTCGACAAACTGGCGTGAGGCGGCGCGCAGCAGGTGTTGGCGAGTGGCTTCGGGGCTAGTGAAGGTTAACGCCATGCCATCCTGTAACTGGTCGCGGAAACCATAGGCGCCGCTGGCTTGGTAAAACCCTGAGCGCGCGGTGATTCGGCAGGCAATGGTTTGGTACATCAGCCAGCCGTTAAGCATGATGTCCATGGCGCGGTCAGGGGTGGCCACTTGTACCGCGTTAAGCTGCGTTTGCCAGTGCGCAGTGACCAGTGCGAGCTCCGCGTCAATGTCCGCCTGGCGATACCGCGCGATCAGCGATTTGGCTTCAGCGGTTGAGCTGCTTTGCCCCATCAGTACAACGATATCGACGCTTTCTCCTGCCCCTAGCGTTACGCTGCGGTTAAGCGCGGCACAGGGATCCAACCCCGCACCGTGGGTGCCGGAAAGCGGAGCCTGGCTGCGCAGCCCCGCGGGCGCCCCCAGGCTACCGCCGTGGCCGATAAATTCACAGCGGTCAGCCGTCCAGGAAGTTGGTTGGGTGCCGATATCCAGAAACGCTACCCGGCCAGGGAAATTTATATTCCAGGGATTCTCCACCAGCAGCGCGCCGCTGTCGGCGTCTGGGTGCGAGATCAGAAAAGGCGCCGAGCCGCTACGTGAAGTCCCTAGCACCCACTCGGCATAAGCCGTCACCGAGAGCTTGCGTGGTCGCCCGGAGTGATTGCTAAGGCGTAGCCGTGAAATCCTTAGCGGGGTCTCTAGGGGCACGAAGTGCAGAAGCTCCAGAGCGATCCCATCCACTTGGTGCTCGAACTGGCTATAGCCGAAGCCGTGTCGTGCCATGTAGCGGCCATGATCCCGCAAAGGTCGGGCAGTCGCGGTGAAGAGCGCCATCGTCTCTTCATCGCGAACATAGATCACATCGCCACTTGGATCCATCACGGGGTCGTTTGACCAGGCTGTGAGCTGGTTTTCGCGGCTGTTATCCGCCCATACATAGCCTGCGCCTTCTGCTGATACCTGAAAGCCGAAGCCTGAGTTGGCGATCACGTTGATCCACGGCGCGGGCGTGGAGCTCCCTGTCTCAAGTACCGTGACGTACTCACGACCATCCTGAGCAAAGCCGCCCAGGCCATTAAAAAACTCAAGCGTTGGGAGTGGCGTTTCGCTGGCATTGAGCGGGGTGTGCCTGGGTAGGGGACGTTTGACCAACGCTTGGGGCGGTGTTGTGGCGAGGCGTGTGGGCAGCGTCAGGGCTAATTGGTTCGCTATGCTGCCGCGATGGGCCATTAATGCAACGCAGGCGATCGACTGAAGCTGCATACGTACTTCCAGACTTATTAGGTCGGCACGCAATGCAATCACGGCGCCCTGAGCGAAATCTTTTTTAAGACGAGGTTGTGTTTGGCTGCTAAGCACCGCTGTTTCAATGGCCTGCTGCAGATCCTGAATATAGGAGGAGGAGCGCTCATTGATAATCACCACATCCACGCCCAGCCGCTTCATGCGCCAATATTCGTGGGCACGGAGCAGTTGGCGTACCTGGCCAATGTCATCAATGCTATCAATGCGCATTAAAATTATCGGCAGGTCACCGGAAATGCCGTGTTGCCAGAGTCGCGACTGCGGCCCGGCACCACGCTCAATGGCTTCGGCAGGCGCTCTAAAGCGGGTATCAGGGTAAAGAATTGGCGCGGCAAGACGCTGAAAGTCGGCGGCTTCTTCAGGCTGAATGCCCAAATGGCGAAGCTGCACCTGTGCCTGAGTCCAGGCGAGGGTTTTGGCGCGCTCAAAGGCGCTGCGGTCGTGGTGTTTATCAATTAGATCCATCAGCGCCTCACGGGAGGAGGCGACCACAGTCCAGTAAGCGATTCGGGCCGCTTTGCCGGGGACCACGCGCAGGCAGTAGCGCAGTGCAAAAATAGGATCCAGTACGCTACCAACACTGCTTGAAAGGTGCTGGCCCTCTGCCAGCGCTGAGGCATGCAGCGTACTTCGGCCGCGGCCTAAAAACCGGGCCCGGTCAGTCTCGAACTCCAGCTCGCCCACGGTGTCGCCCTCTACCACCGCAAAGTGAGCCGCCCACACCTGCTCTTCATCGGGTGAGCGCCGCCGCCTTGTGGCGATCAAGGCGTTGAAGGCTTCAAGGTACTCGGTCACCACAAACATTTTGGCGAAAGCGGGGTGCGCATTGTCGGTACTGGGAGCGGTCAAGACTAATTCTAGATAGGAGGTGATCGTGATGTCCCGGGCGTGACGACCGCTGTTGGTGAGCGAAAGGTGGCGAACTTCGCTGTCGTCCTCGCCTGAAACCAGCACCTCCATGTGGCTGGTGATGTCGTCATGACGATGGCTGTAGCGAGCATAATCCTCGGCAAATATCGCATGGCTATGTTCATCGTTAGCGCCGGCCGGGTGCGCCGCCGTTTGCCCTGTGGCTGTCCACACGCCGGGGTGCTTGGCATCGCGCAGAAAAATAAAGCTGCCTAAGTGGTCGCGGGTGGCATCCGGCTGCCAGCGGCTAATGGCTACGTTGCGCCATCTGCTGTAACCACCGCCGGTGGCCGTTAGCATCACCGAGTAGCAGCCATTGGAGAGTAAATGGGTAACGGGTGCGCCACTGGCTGTTGTTGAAGCACGGCGAATAGTTTGTGCTTCGTTAATCATTTGACTCGCGTTTGACTTCACCTCTTCAGCGCGGGGGTGGGCAATCGCCACGTTACGCGGAACCCGCTCTTGAAGCAGCAGTTCGCTGGCTTGAATCATCGGTTCGCGGTGAAAGCGAGCGCGCATCTGGCCGTGATGCAGGGTGTTAGCAATAGCCGCGATGGTCATGCCCTGATGGTGGGCCATAAAGCTGTGCACAATCACCACTTTCTCACCTGCGGGTAGCCGCGAGCGAGTGAAATCGAGTGCTTCATAGAAGCCATAGCGGCCTACTGCACCCATCTCCGCCAAGCGTTTGAAATTACGACAGGCGCCGTTGGGGTCAACCATGGCGGCTAATCCGGTGGCGTAGGGTGCGATCACCAGATCAGCAGAGAGCCCTCGCTTGAGCCCCAGCCCTGGCACCCCAAAATTAGAGTATTGATAGGTGAACTCCCGATCACGGGAATTATAAGCGGATTCGGAAATACCCCAAGGGGCGGAGAGCTGGGCAGCGTAGGTCTCTTGACGCTTTACCACTAGCCGGTTGGTTTGCTCCAGCAGGCTGCCCCCAGGGGCGCGCATCACCAGCGAGGGCATCAGGTATTCAAACATCGATCCCGACCAGGAGATCAATGCCGAGCCAAAGGTGACCGGGGTGGCAGCACGGCCGAGTTTGAACCAGTGGCGGGTGGGAATATCGCCTTTGGCAATTGCAAACAGGCTAGCCAGGCGCGCCTCAGAGGCCAGCAGGTCGTAGCAGCTGGTATCCAGGCAGTTGTCATCCAGCGAATAACCAATCGATAGCAGTTGACGCTCGCTATCGAGTAGAAAGGCGAAATCCATGCCCAGTGCCAGGCGTCGCGCCGAGTCCGCAAGCTGCTGCAGGCGTAGGGCGAGTGCACCCTCTTCAAGGTTTGGCTGGGATTCCCTGTCATGGCGGTGTTGCGCCACTGAGGCGTGCAGTGCTTGCAACCAAAACAGCAGGTCTTCGCTGTATGGGTCGTTATGCTCGCTGAGAGGAGTGCGCGAAAGCGTTAACGTACTATCCGTCAATGCGGCGATAGTTGCCAAGCATCCCGTCGACATCACTTTGCCTTTCAACTGAGCGTCTATGGCCTCCAACTGCACGCTAAGCTGAGCCGTGAACTCTTTCGACAAAGTGGATGCTTGTTTAAGTGTCTGACGGGCCAGGTTTAGGGTGTCGGCAATGCCTTCGCGTGGGTCAGCTAGATAGCCTGCCGTCTGCCAGGTTTCGCAGGCATTGGCGATAGCGATAAGGTGCCCTGCAAGGTTGCCGCTATCCACCGTTGACACATACCGGGGGTTAAGCGGGCGCAGGTCGTGGGTGGCGTACCAGTTATAGAAGTGCCCCCGGTAGCGGGGTAGTCCCAGCATCACGCCCAGGGTGGCTTCGAGTCGCTCAAGCGTCTCATGGGTACCTGTCCAGCCGAAATCCCGTGCCGCCAGGGTGGAGAGTAGGTAGAGCCCCATATTGGTCGGCGAGGTGCGCTGGGCGAGGGCGGGCTGAGGATCCTCCTGAAAGTTATCCGGCGGTAAGCGGTTATCGGTGGCAGTCACGAAGGTTTCGAAAAAGCGCCAGGTTCGCCGAGCAATAACCCGTAGCTCAAGGGCTTCTTCTTCTGAGATGGTGGGTTGGACAACGGCGCTTGTGCTGCTGCTTAACCAAGAAGCCACTGCTGGTGCCGCCAACCAAAGCAGTGCTATGGGGAGTGTGATTGGCCATGTGTGGCTGGCTGTCCAGAGTGCACTGATAACCACCGCTAGCCCCAGTGCGGTGCCTGGGGCCATGCGCTGATAGAATCCCAGTACGGTCAGCGGCGGGCTTTTCATCGACTGGGCGGCAGATGTCCACTCCAGTAGACGCCGGTGGGTGACCAGTACGCGGGCGAGCGTTCTGGCGATGGCATCCAGCATGCGCCATGCTTGGTCAGGTAAAAACAGGATCAGTAGCAGCATTTGTGCGCTACCCAGCTTTAGCTCGTCAAACCAAAGGTGGTAGTGGTGGCGTAGTCTAGACCACGCCCGGAAGGGAACGAATGAGGCCGTTAGGGAGAGCAACACCGGTGCCCCGACAACGGCCAGTAGTAGCAGTGTACTGGTAATAGCCATGCTCAGCGGCAACTGCCAGCTAACCGCAAGGCTTGCCAACACTAATAGTGGCGTTACCGAGCGTCGCAGGTTGCCGAGCATTTTCATCCGCCCAGTGAGCGGCAGCGCCGGGGCGATTAGCCAAGGGAGCAGTTGCCAATCACCGCGTGTCCAGCGGTGCTGGCGCTTGGCGGCTACATCATAGCGGGCCGGGAAGTCTTCAATCACTTCGATATCGGAGGCGAGTCCCGCACGGGCAAATACACCTTCGAACAAATCGTGGCTGAGCAGGCTATTGTCGGGCACCCGGCCAGCCAGCGAGGCTTCAAAGGCATCGATCGCGTAAATACCTTTACCGGCGAACGAGCCTTCACCGACCAGATCCTGATAGAGATCTGAAATAGCGGCGGCGTAAGGGTCGATGCCCCCAGGCGCGGAGAATAGCCGCTGGTAGATGGAGCCTTCGCCCCCTGTGGGCAGCGACGGCGTCACTCGAGGCTGCAGTATTGCATACCCCTCCACGACCCGGCGTAGCTGTTGATCCATTCGTGGCTGGTTTAACGGATGCGCCATTTTACCGATCAACCGGCTGGCTGCGCCCCGAGGCAGGCGAGTGTCGGCATCTAGAGTGATGACGTAGCGCACGTCACTGGGCAGTGGCGGCGGCTCGATAAAGGTGGTGTCCGTGGCGCCACGTAGTAGGCGGTTTAGCTCGTGTAGCTTGCCCCGCTTACGCTCCCACCCCATCCAGGTATTCTCGCTGGCGTTAAATACCCGCCGCCGATGGAGCAAAAAGAAGCGTTTATCGCTATCGAGGGCGAGAGGACAATAACGCTTATTTAACTGCTCTACTGCTGCTTGAGCAGCCAATAACAGCGCGGCCTCATGGGGGAGTTCCGCTTGGGGGGCATCTACGCCGTCAAGCAGCAGCGCGTAGCCAAGCGCCCCCTCACCGCTGGATAAGTGGTGCACTTCAAGACGCTCAATCTGTTCGCGCAGATCTTCTTCGCTGGTCAGCAGCGTAGGCACCGCCACAAGGGTTCTTAACTGTGGCGGAATGCCTTTGGCAAGGTCGAGCCCAGGCAGCGGTTGAGCGTCGATAGAGTAGATAATCAGGCGGTTCACGATCAGCGTCGCGACTTCCATAATGGGCAGGAAACCGAACGCCCCTAGCAGCATAAGCCAGGGTAACGGTACATCACCCATCGCCAGCGGCAACGAAAGCAGCAGCCCGCCGGCCAGCGTCATCAGGCTCACCGTCACTACGGCCATCAGTACGATATAGCTGCGAATGCCGTGGTGAATGAGTGTCCGGCGCAGCCATTGGCGTGAGGAGGGGGTAAATCGTATCTGCCGCTCAAGGGTTATCCGCCCTGAGCCCACCAAGAAGTAGCCAGGGTCTCCCCGGCGTGCAGCTTCGGCCGGGTCGCTGGTGGCGTCCCCTGCCTGCTGGGAGAGTGAGAGCGCCGCTTCGACTACCTCAAACTCGCTGAAACGAGAGCCACGGGCGAGTTGTTCTATGGCGCTGCGATACTGATTGCGGGTGGGGAAATCGAGCTGGCTGAAGTGGCTTTGCTGGCGTAACCGGCTATCCACTAAACTAACGTTCTCAAACAGCTCCGCCCAGTCGATGCTGGAAACGAAGCGCATGCTGGTGATGATATTGCGCACGGTTACGTTGGCGGCGCCTTGGCGCTGCTGAGCGTGCTGAACCATGTCGTCAATGCTTTCACCCTGCTGGCTAAGTTGCTCGTTTAGCCAACCTACCAGCGGGCTGCAGCGGGGGTCTAAGCCGCGTAGCCGCTTAGCGAGCTGAGCGGTGAAGGGCTCTGCTAATGGCCCTTTATGAATATTGAGCGTGCTGGTTTCCAAGTGAAAGGTATGACGTTCCTGGGAGGTTTGCCGATCCGTGGGCGTTAGCCATTTAGCGGCCAATGCATCGGCTTCGTCCCTTGCGGTTTGTTCGCTGATAATTTGGTCGGCAAGGCGTCGCAGGTTCTCGATCAGCACAATGCGTAGCGTGATCGCCACTGCCCAGAGCTCGCCAATGGTCAATGACTGAACGCGCTGATAAGCGGTGATAAAGTTCTGCAAATTATCCAGGTCGACATGGCTGTCGGTATGCGCCACAAAGGCCCAGGCGATACCGAATACACGCGGGTAGCCCGCAAAAGGCCCGTTGGCTAACTTCGGTAGCTGGCGGTAATACCCAGGGGGGAGGTCGCTGCGTATCTCACGAATTTGCGCTTCAATTAGGTGGTAATTATCGAGCAGCCAAGCGGCGGCAGGCACAATTTCTCGCCCACCTGCCAGCGCTGTGGCACTGGCGCGGTAAACGTCCAGCAAAGCGCGCGCGTTATCGTTGAGCCGTCTTGCTAACGAAACTACCTTGGGTGGCGTGCTGGTCACTGATTGGTTAAGCGCCAAGCTGCCGGCGTGCTGTTCAAGTCGCTCTGCGCTGAAGAGCTCTTCCCTGACGGGGCTAGTCGAGTTCCACGGCGCTGCAAACGTAGGGTGCGGACGCACAAAACGGAGAAGTTGTTTCACAGATTCCATCCTGGTGAGAATGCACCTCGGTGCACCAACGATGCTTCCTTACCAGAACAATGGTCGTGATGTGAGATTTCGTCCGTGCGCTAGCGCACATTGCGCTTATGTCACTGTTAGTATTTGCGCATAGTTAAACTAAAGTTGTTAGACTTTGGTTGTAATTAATGGCAAATCACTGGACTAATTGCCTATTGCAGTTAATAAAGGGCGCCAAAGGAGGTTCCGTGTCGCCCATCGTGCGGCATATATATCGGAATGTTGATCCTCGATTTGTTCTTTTCACTCTGACCGTAAGTGGCGCAAATTGTATGCATAAAACTGCCCTGATGACGGTATGGGATCAGCTATGGCACTCCCACTACCAAGTCAAAAAACTATTGATGTGCGCGCTACCTACGGGCGGGGCCGCCAACGCCGCGGCTTCGAATACCAAGCGTAATCCTTCCCCTCAACCTAAGCCGCCTGCCTACACCACGCCGCAGAAGATTGGCCTGTTGCTTGGTCCGCTGCTGTTCGCTTTTGTGGTGATGTTCTTTCACCCTGAAGACTTAAGCTTTGAAGGGCGTATGGTGCTCGCTACCACTCTGTGGGTGGCCGTATGGTGGATCACCGAAGCTATTCCGATTCCCGCGACCTCGTTGCTACCCATTGTGCTTTTACCGATTACCGGCGCTTTGGATGGCAATACCGTTACGGCCGCCTACGGTAATCCGATCATTTTCCTGTTTCTGGGCGGTTTTATGATCGCGCTGGCAATGGAGCGATGGGATCTTCACAAGCGTATCGCGCTGTCGATTATTGCCGTGTTGGGCACCAGTATTAATAGCATCGTGTTTGGTTTTATGGCCGCGACGGGCTTTTTGTCCATGTGGGTCTCCAACACCGCATCGGTCATGATGATGCTGCCGATCGGTACCGCTATCGTGTATCAGGTGAGTCAAGAGCTGGCGAAAAGTGACGGCGACCACAGTGTCGAAATCGATAAGTTCAGCAAAGCGCTGATTTTTGGTATCGGTTATGGCGGTACCATTGGGGGCCTGGGCACGCTCATTGGAACCCCTCCGAATATCATACTCGCCGCAATTGTAAATCAGCTGTTTGGCATTGAGATCTCCTTTGCCGGTTGGCTCATGTTTGCATTTCCCATTGTGTGTGTACTGCTTGTTATCACCTGGCTGCTACTTACGCGGGTGTTTTTCCGCATTGACTTTAGTCACCTACCAGGTGGCCGAGAGCTGATTAACAAAGAAAAAGCGGCGCTGGGTAACACCAGCTTCGAAGAGAAAGCGGTGCTGGTGGTGTTTTTGTTCGCTGCCTTTATGTGGATCACCCGCTCGTTCTTGTGGCAGGGGCAGATCATCAATATCTCCGGCATCAATGACACCATGATCGCGATTGTCGCTGCGCTGCTGCTGTTTTTGATTCCCTCAAAAAACAAAGGTGGCTGCCTGCTGGGTTGGGACGTGGCGAAAGACGTACCCTGGGGCATTCTGCTGTTGTTCGGGGGCGGTTTGGCGATTGCCGCAGGCTTCGGCTCTTCCGGCCTGGCGGAGTGGATCGGTGGGCAAATGAGCGTGCTGGAAGGCGCCAACTTCTTGCTGGTCATCCTGCTGGCGACCGGCATGGTGCTGTTCTTGACCGAAATCACCTCGAATACCGCCACGGCCACCATGATTCTGCCGGTGTTGGCGTCGCTGGCGCTGGCGCTGGATATCCACCCCTTCGTGCTGATGGTGCCCGCCGCCATGGCCGCCAACTGTGCCTTTATGCTACCTGTTGGTACGCCGCCCAACGCCATCATCTTCGCCACTGGCAAACTGAAAATTATCGAGATGGTGCGCACCGGCTTCTGGATCAACATCATCGCCATGCTGCTGATTGTGGCGGCGGTTTACTTCCTACTGCCGGTCATGTGGGGAGTTGATCTCACCAGCTATCCAGACGCCTTCCGTCGCTAGCGCTGGTTGAGCCTAGAGCCTTTAGAGAAACGATTAGCCCTGCCATTGAGCGGGGCTTTTTGTCGGTCGTTTATGTAGGTGAGGAGTTTTGTGGGTAGATTGAGTATCGGGTTGTTATCATGCCGCTACACTATTTTTTGCTGAGCCTGTTATGCGTCTACTTCACACCGCCGATTGGCACCTGGGGCGGCTGTTCCACAACCTGTCGTTACTGGATGATCAGCGCGATGTGCTCGACCAGCTTATCGAGATTGTCGACCGGGAAAACGTCGATGCGGTGCTGATTGCGGGCGATATCTACGACCGTTCGGTGCCGCCTGCGGCGGCGGTAACGCTGCTGGATGAGGTGCTCCACGCGCTCTGCGAGGAGCGCAAGCTGCCGGTGATCATGATTTCAGGTAACCACGATGGTGCTGAGCGGCTTCGTTTCGGCGCGCGCCACCTGCGTCAGGCCGGTCTGCATATTCTTTCCGACTTAGCTGATTTTGACACACCTGTAACGCTGACGATTAAGGGCGCTGAGATGGATGTGTTCGGCATTCCCTACGCCGACCCCGAACATGTTCGCAGCCAGTTTAACGTGGAGGTGCGCGATTTTGACGGCGCCCACCGCTATTTGGTTGAGCGCATCGAAGAGCAGCGTCACCCGACACGCCCGTGCATATTGATGAGCCACTGCTTTGTGGATGGCGGCAGCGCCTCTGATTCTGAACGCCCGCTGACCCTGGGCGGTGCCGAAAGCGTCGCCTGGGAGCCTATGCAAGGCTTTGACTATGTGGCGCTTGGCCACCTTCACGGCCCCCAGTACCGCGGTGGCGAGCATATTCGCTACAGCGGCTCGCTGCTCAAGTACAGCTTTTCCGAAGCCAGCCAGCGTAAAGGCGTGACGCTGGTGGATTTTGATGCGAGCGGCGTCACCAAGATCGAGCAGATACCCCTCATACCCAGTCGTGAAGTTCGCGTATTAGAGGGCGAGATCGATGCGTTGATTGCCCAGGGGCGAACGGATGCCAATGCCGACGACTATCTGCTGGTGCGGTTAACCGATCGCCACGCCATTCTCGACCCCATGGGCAAGTTGCGTGAGGTGTATCCCAACGTGCTACATCTCGAGAAGCCCGGCATGCTGGATGCCCAGGGTAATCAGCAGCTTGACCGTGAGCGGCTGAAGTTCAGCGCACTGGATATGTTCAGTGACTTTTTCGCCCAAACCAGCGGTGAGCCCATGACCGACCAACAAGCCGAGGCGATAAGCGAACTGATAGGCGAGCTTAGTCGTGACGAAGAGGCTCAGGGATGACACCTCTAACCCTTACCATGCAGGCGTTCGGGCCCTTTGCGGGCAGTGAGACCATCGACTTCACCGCGCTGGGAAGAAGCCCACTGTTTTTGATTAATGGCCCTACCGGCGCCGGTAAAAGCTCGATTCTTGATGCCATCTGTTTTGCGCTTTACGGCCAAACCACGGGCAATGAACGCGATCCGGCGCAGATGCGTTGCGACCAGGCTGACGCTTCGCTGCTAACGGAAGTGACGCTGGATTTTCGTCTGCGCGGTGTGGATTACCGGGTTCGCCGCGTGCCCCAGCAGGAGCGTCCCAAAGCGCGAGGCGAAGGCACGACTACCCATAATGCTGAAGCCCAGCTGTGGCGATTAAAGGCAGATGGCGATGTAGAGACTTGCCTGGTAGCGCGCAAAGTTAACGATGCCACCGCGGAGCTGCAAACCCTGATCGGCCTGGATGCCAACCAGTTTCGTCAGGTGATGGTGCTACCCCAGGGCAAGTTTCGTGAACTGCTGCTGGCAGGCTCCAAAGAGCGCGAAGTAATTTTTTCCCAGCTGTTTCAAACCCAGATTTTTCAGCGCATCGAAGAGCGTCTGCGCACCCAGGCCAACCAAATCGAGCGGGCAGTGAGTGATCATCGCCAGCATATCAGCGGCATCCTCGCTGGGGGTGAGCTTGAGAGCGAAGCCGCGTTAGCGCAAGAGCTTGAAGAGCTAACACCCCGGGTAGACCAAGCGCGGCAACGTTTTGAAACCGCCCAGCAGCAGCGCCGTAGCGCCGAAAAGCAGCGCGATGAGGCGCTGGCGCTGCAGCGTCAATTTGAGGCCCGCGATTGGCTGGCGGCGGATAAAGCCCGCCATCTTGAGCAGCACGCTGAGATAGAAAGCTGTAAGGAGCGTTTAGAGCAAAGCACCCACGCCCAGGCGCTGCGCCCACAGAGAGCTGCCTTAGACCAAGCGCAGCAGACGCTGAACACCGCCCAGGCCGAGCAGCGACAGGTGCAAGCCGCGTTAGCCACACAACGTACTAACGCAGAGCAGGCGCAGCAGGCGTTAGAAGTGGCACGCCAGCGTCAGGCAGAGCTCCCCGCCCTCCGGGAGCGGCATCGGCAATTGGGCGAATTTATTCATAAAAGCCAGCAGTTAAGCGAGTTGCAGGCGCGTTTTAAAACGGCGCAGGCCACCTGGCAACAAGCTGATAGTGCGCTCAAGCGTGATGAGGCGCAGCTAGACAATATTCGCCAGCAGGGCGAAGCGATTAGCGTTAATCTGGAACGCTTACAGACAGAGTTTCAGCAGCTGGCCAGCGCCTCCGCTGAGCTAAGCCGCCATAACGACCTGCTGACCCAGCGCCAAGAGCTGGATGAACTCACCCGGCAAGCGCATGAGTTAACCAGCCAACAGCAGCAGGCGACGGAGGCACTCAACCGCCAGCAAAGCGAAGCAGAACGAGCGCAACGCCACGCCACTGAGCAGGAGATGCGTTGGCACCAGGGGCAGGCCGCGCTGTTAGCGCTCACCCTTGAACAGGATGTCCCTTGCCCGGTGTGCGGCAGCCTGGAGCATCCAGCCCCAGCTGTTAACAGTGCCGACGTGGTCAGCCAAGCGCAGGTTGAAGAAGCCAGGGCGGCGCAAGAGCAGGCTCGTCAAGCACAACAGAGCGCCGAGCGTTACCATCATCAGCTCACTCAGCAGATTAACTACAATACAGAGCAGGCCCAGCGGCTTACCCAACAGCTGGGCGAGTGGGCTAGCCAACCGCTGGCTGAGCTGCAAACTGCCTGCGAAGGCTTGCGCCGCCAAGTGCAGCGCCGGGAAAGCGTTGAACGTGAGATTAGCCAGCAAACCGCTGCTCGCGAAGCGCTGCGCCGCGAGTGGGGCGCGCTGGATAAGCAGCTTAAAACCCAACGGCCCGCGGTGGAGAAGGCAAAAGAGGACGCGTTGCGCCTAGAGAGTCAGCGCGATCAACTGAGCCAATCGCTGCCGGAAGATGCCCGCGACCCTGAGGCAATGCGCCGAACCCTCACTGAGCTTGAACACCAGATCGCACAGCTCGAAAAAGCCTGGGAGAGCGCCCAGCAGATGCTCTCGACCAGCCAAACCCAACTGGCGCGGGCGGAAGAGCAGCTACGTGGTGCGAACGAGCGAATCGAACGTAGCGAGCAGACGCTTCAGCAGGTGCAAGCTGAGTGGCAAGCCGCCCTGCAGGCCAGCCCCTTTGAAGATGAAGCGGCGTTTCAGGCTGCGCAGTTAGATGATAACCAGCAGCAAGAGTTGACTCGCCAGGTAGAGGCGTACCAACGCCGCCTGGCCGAGTTTGAAGGCGCGCTGGAGAACTACCAAACTCAGCTTGCGGAAAAAACGCCGCCGAATATGGCCGCGTTGACCAGCCTAACCGAGGCGGCCCAGGTCGAAGAGAACACCCAGCTAGAGGCGTGGCGGGGGCTGGATGGGAGGCTGACCACGCTGCGCGGTATTCGTCAAAAGCTTGCGACTGCCCACAGGGCGCAGGCAGAGCTCGAAGCCCAGTATCAGCTGTGGGGCACGCTCAGCGAAGTCGCTAACGGCCGCACGGGGCACCGTATTAGCCTGCAGCGCTTTGTGCTGGGTGTGTTGCTGGATGACGTATTGATTCAAGCTTCGGAGCGTTTGGTGCGCATGAGCCGCGGGCGTTATCAGTTGGTGCGTCGGGAAGATCCCTCCAAAGGTAACAGAGCGTCGGGTCTGGAGCTTGATGTGGCCGACACCTACACCGGCAAGAACCGTTCGGTAGCGACACTCTCCGGCGGGGAGTCTTTTATGGCCGCGCTCTCGCTGGCGCTAGGGCTCTCGGATGTAGTGCAGGCGTACGCTGGCGGTATTCAACTGGATACGCTATTTATCGATGAGGGCTTTGGCAGCCTGGATCAGGATGCGCTGGATCAAGCGATTGCCATGCTCAGCGAACTGCAAATGGGCGGGCGCATGATTGGGGTGATCTCCCATGTCAGCGAACTCAAAGAGCAAATGCCAGTTCGTATAGACGTAAGTGCCAGCCGCCACGGGAGCTCTGTGGAAGTAAAGGGCGTACTTCTTTAACGCCGCATGGCCGAGTGCAGGCAGTTTTCTTACAAGGCCTGGTTCATGCTGGGTTCATATAGAATGTTTTATAAAGTAAATGGGTCGTCAAACGAGCCCTAAAGATACTATCTACTTAGGAGTACAAGGATGAACGCAAGCAAAATTTTACAGCAGCTGATGCAGCAAGCCGGCGGAAGCCAGAAGGGCGGCAGTAGCAGTGGTGTCGATGTTAAAGGCATGCTGAGCGGGCTTTCTAAGCAGCTAGGCGGTGGCAGTAGCAGCGGTCAAGGTGGCGGCTCCTCCAGTAGCTTTGATATGAAAAGCCTGCTTGGTGGCGGTGCCATGGGTTTACTGGTGGGTTCCAAACGTGGCCGTAGCATGGGAGGCAAAGCACTAAAATACGGCGCCATTGCTGGGGTGGGCGTGCTGGCATGGAAAGCGTGGCAGAGTTCTCAGGCGGCGAAAAATGGCAATGCGCAGCAAAATACGACCCAGAATGCGACAGAGGGCGAGCGGGTAGAAGCGCTTAGTGGCGAGTACCAGGAACGCCGCAGCCTTGAGCTACTGCAGGCGATGATTATGGCTGCCCGGGCGGATGGTCATATTGATGAGCAGGAGCAGGCGCTGATTACTGAACAGATTGACGCCCTAGGTGCTGATCAAGAGATGCATAACTGGGTGGAGCAGCAGCTAAAAGCACCGCTGGATGCCCAGGCACTGGCCCGCGAAGCGGACTCCCCTCAAGCGGCCCGTGAAATGTACCTGATCAGCGTGGCCGTGACCGACGATCAAAACCCCATGGAGCGCGCCTGGCTCGACCAGTTAGCCAGTGCACTTAACTTGCCCAAAGAGATGACCGACGAACTCGAGCGTCAAGCGCAGCAGGCGGGTTAATGCTGGATACGGTTAATTTTTGGCTAGCTACCGGCTTTGGGCTGGGGCTAGCGCCGATGGCGCCGGGTACCTTTGGCTCGCTGCTGGGCATCCCCCTGGCGTGGTGGCTGTTAAGCCGCCCGCTAGGTCAACAAGGCGCTATCATGGTAGCTCTGCTGCTACTTGCGATACCGGTTTGCCACATCGCCGCCTGGCACTATGACGGTTTGGATCATGGCAGTATCGTCGCTGATGAGTACCTTGCGTTCCCGCTGGCGGTCATCGGGTTGCAAGCTGCGCGTCACCCGCTGGTTATGGCGTTGGCATTCGTTGTCTACCGCTTTTTCGATGCGCTGAAGCCGCCGCCGATTCATCTGGCAGAGTATGTTCATGGCGGTTTTGGCATTGTCTTGGATGATGTTATCGCGGCGTTGGTGACCTGGGTGGTAATAGCGATTGGGCTAAAGCTTTGGCAGCGTCGAACCTCTGGGCAACAGTTAAACTCATGATACTTGCAACGAAAAAAGCGCCGCTAGCTTAATAAAAAGCTAGCGGCGCTCTATCTTATTGCTCACGATTTTGAGCTCTTATTACCTTACTCTTGAACGACAATCACCGACTTGGCATTGACGAACTCGTGCATGCCGAAACCGCCGTGTTCGCGACCGTAACCGGAGTTTTTAACGCCGCCGAAAGGCATTTCCGGTGTCGCAACACCAAAGCCATTGATAAACACCATGCCGGTATCAAAGTACTTGCTGGCAAGCTCGGTAGCGCGTTTCACATCTTTAGAGATGATGCCGCCGCCCAGGCCGTAACGGCTATCGTTGGCAATGCGCATGGCATCTTCGTCGTCTTTGGCACGAATCAGCGCAGCGACAGGGCCAAATAGCTCATCGTCGTAAGCGGGCTGGCCGGGGGTGACGTTGTCCAGCACGGTGACTGGGTAAAACGCGCCCTTACCGGATGGCTTTTCGCCACCGCAGAGAATTTTCGCACCTTTGCGCACGCTCTCTTCCACTTGGTCGTGGAGACCATCGCGGAGATCCACGCGAGCCATGGGGCCCAGATCGCTGTCTTCTTGGGTCGGGTCACCCGCTTTAAGCGACTGCATACGTTCTACATAGCGCTTTTTAAACGTTTCATAGTTCTTTTCAGTGACCACAAAACGCTTGGCCGCGACGCAGGTTTGACCGCCGTTGTAGACGCGCCCCTGTACGCAGGTGTCGATGGCGATATCCATATCGGCGTCATCGAGCACCAGGTAGGCGTCGTTAGAGCCCAGCTCAAGCACGGTCTTTTTAAGGTACTCAGCCGCTTTGCCAGCGACTTTGCGACCTGCGCCATCACTACCCGTTAGCGTTACGCCACGTACCGCAGAATGAGCAATCACCTCATCAGAAACATCGTGAGAGATCACCAGTGTACGGAAGACGTTTTCCGGAAGACCCGCTTCGCGGTAGATCTTTTCCAACAGCAGGCCGCTGCCAGTCACGTTTTCAGCGTGTTTTAGCAGCACGCCGTTACCCGCCATGATATTGGCGATTGAGTAACGTACTACCTGATATGCAGGGAAGTTCCAGGGCTGAATGCCGTAGATCACACCCATCGGTGAGTAGGTCACGAAACCGCGTTTACCATTGCCAGGCTGACGCTCTTCGTCGGCTAGCTTTTTGGGGCCATGTTCAGCGGTGTAATCACAGATGCCGGTGCAAAGATCGACTTCCTGGCGGGCCTGAGAAGGCAGTTTACCCATCTCATTGACCATCAGGTCGGCAAGCTCTTCTTTATGCTTTTGCAGCGCTTGGCCAATGGCTTTGACCGTTTTAGCGCGGCTTTCCAGCGATTCTAGGCGCCAATCGAGAAACGCCTCGTAGCAGGCGTCCACTATCTGCTTGGCTTCCGCGCTGCTCATTAGCGTATAGGATTCGAGGGTTTCACCATTGGTGGGATTGATCGTCTTGATACTGTTGCTCATAAGATCTCCTATCTATAGATCAACGTGGGGTCAAAGCGCCTAGCTCCAGGGCGCCTAATCGACCGGTCTATTACTGGTGCACGGTCACTGTAGTACAAAAAGAACGACCATGCATAACATTGGCGTTACCTTTCCGGCAGTGATTAAAGCAAACAGTTCAACCCATCACTTCAATCAATGTGTTCATGGTGTACCGCTTGTTACTCAAACGAAGGCCCTCCGGCTTCTTCGCCCCACACTTCTTCCAGGCGCCCGTCGCGACCACAGCTGTAGCGGTAGAACTTATAGCGCACGGGGTTCTTTTGATAATAGTCCTGGTGGTACTCCTCAGCAGGCCAGAACTTGGTGGCTGGTACTATCTGGGTGGCGATCTCCCGGTCGAAGCGTGCTTCCATTTCGGCTTTGGACGCTTCGGCCAGTTCACGCTGGGCTTCGTCATGATAGAAGATCGCCGAGCGGTATTGATCGCCTACATCACAGAACTGACGGTCGACCGCAAAGGGGTCGATGTTGCGCCAGAAGATTTCTAATAGCTGCTCGTAACTGATCTGCTCGGAGTCGTATTCGATTTGCACGACTTCAGCATGGCCAGTACCGCCCTGGGAGATTTCTTCGTAGGTGGGGTTCTCTAGTTCGCCGCCGATATAGCCGGAAATGGTGGCGCTAACACCGGGCTGGTTGTCGTAAGGGGGTTCCATACACCAGAAGCAGCCGCCTGCAAACGTGGCTTCTGCACTGCTTTGGGCTTGAAGCGAAGGGCTGGCTAGGCCAGCGGCCGCCAATACGCCAAGCGTAAATGGACGAAGAGGGGACAGACGGATCATTGCAAGCACTCCAGTAGCAGGGCGAGTTACTGTTCATTATGAAGTTGATTAGTCGCTTGGTGTTCCCTTTCCTTACAGCCCCTTTGTCACAACCCTTTTTTTATGACTTAGCCTAGACGATGGGGCCATACCTCATCCAGCGTACTTAGCGCAGCGTTAACGGTCGATTCGTTGGTGCTTTCATGACGCCAGATAAAGCTTAACGCGCAGGGCAGGCGAATATTCTCCGCCACCGCCAGGCCGCTCTCCTGGCGTTCGGTCATCGCCAGGGCGTCCCGGGCCAGGCTTAAGCCAACGCCTGCGCGCACCAGGTCAAGCATGCAGGCCTCCTGATCCACCTGGGCCACCCGATTGGGAACTGCGCCGCTCGGTGCCAACGCCTGTTTTAACAGCCGGTGGTGGGCGGAATCCTGTGGCGTAACAATCCAGGGCAGCGTGGCTAAGTGCTCCCAACGAGTATCAATGAGTCGATTTTCCCAGCCTGCTGGGGCAATCACGTGATAATCAAAATGGGTTAGCTCACGCCAAGCAAGCGTCTCATGGCCTTTTCCAGGGCCTTGAGCGGGTGGCGCCAGGTAAAACCCAACGTCTAAGTCGCCTTGTTCAATGCGATTAAGCACGCTGCCGCTCATCCCATGGTGAAGTTCGGTTTCTAACTGCGGTGCACGGGCCATCAAGCGGCTCAAAAAGGCGCCTAGACGGAGAAATTCGGGGTCGACAATGGTGCCAATTGAGAGCTTGCCGCGCAGCGTGCTGTGCAATGTCCCGGCGGTTTGCTCAAACGACAGGGCGCTGGCCAGCGCCTTTTCAGCGGCAGGCAGCAGTGCATGGCCGTCGGGCGTCAGCGCAAGGCCTTGAGGGCGTCGGCTAAACAGCGTGAGGCCTAAATTCGCCTGCAGTTGCTTCAACTTTAGGCTAATGGCCGGCTGAGTCAGGTGCAACTGTTCTGCGGCGCGTGACACGCTGCCTGTTCGTGCAACGGCCACGAAGGCGCGCAGGGTGGCGTACTCTTGCATGATTAGCCTCAAATACTCATCGTGATATTAGAAAATTTTATAACTGGCTTTTAAATAACTCAATTGATCCGTTCGTTAGGCCCAGTAGGCTAGGCTGAAAGTAAGCTTTTTGCACACGCTTTAAACATGCGTTCTTAACTAGGTACTCCCATGACAACAACAGCGATTCAGCACTTTATTAATGGCCAGGTCACCGCGGGTGAGTCTGCTCAATCCCAGGACGTCTTTAACCCCGCCACTGGCCGTGTTACCGGTCGTGTGTCGCTCGCTTCCCCGGCGGACGTCAATACGGCGGTAGAGGCCGCACAAGCCGCTTTCCCTGCCTGGGCCGATACCCCGCCGATCCGCCGCGCCCGGGTAATGTTCAAGTTTTTAGAGCTGTTAAACGCTCATAAAGATGAGCTAGCCGAAGCAATTACCAAAGAGCATGGCAAGGTGTTCACCGACGCCCAGGGTGAAGTGGCCCGTGGTATCGATATTGTTGAATTTGCCTGTGGTATCCCGCAGTTGTTAAAGGGTGACTACACCGAGCAGGTGAGTACCGGGATCGATAACTGGACGATGCGCCAGCCGCTGGGCGTCGTTGCAGGTATAACGCCATTTAATTTCCCTGCCATGGTGCCGATGTGGATGTTCCCGCTGGCAATTGCGGCGGGTAATACATTTATTTTGAAACCAAGCCCGCTCGATCCCAGTGCTTCGCTGCTGATGGCTGACTTGCTTAAGCAAGCTGGCCTGCCCGACGGCGTGTTCAACGTTGTGCAGGGTGATAAAGACTCTGTGGAAGCGCTGATCGACCATCCGCATGTTAAGGCGCTGTCGTTTGTAGGCTCAACGCCAATTGCCAACCTGATCTACGAGCGTGGCGCGCGCAACGGCAAGCGCATTCAAGCCTTGGGCGGGGCCAAAAACCATATGGTAGTGATGCCTGATGCACATTTGGATAAAGCCGTCGACGCACTGATCGGTGCCGCCTATGGCTCCGCCGGCGAGCGCTGCATGGCGATTAGCGTAGCGGTGTTGGTCGGCGATGTGGCTGATAAAGTCGTCCCGGCACTGGCGGAGCGTGCCAAAGCGCTGAAAGTAAAAGACGGCATGCAGCTGGATGCGGAAATGGGCCCCATTGTCACTCGCCAAGCCCACCAGCGCATTACCGGGTATATCGAAAAAGGCGTGGCTGAAGGCGCTGAACTAGTGGTCGACGGCCGCTCCTTTGAGGCCTCTACGGCGGGGGAGGAGTGTGCCGAAGGATTCTGGATGGGCGGCACGCTTTTTGACAATGTCACTCCCGAGATGACGATCTATAAAGAAGAAATTTTTGGCCCGGTGCTGGTCTGCGTGCGGGTGCCGGATATCGCCACTGCAATCCAGTTGATTAACGACCATGAGTTTGGCAACGGCGTTAGCTGCTTTACCGAAAGCGGTACGGTAGCGCGGGAGTTTGGCCGCCGCATTCAGGTCGGCATGGTGGGTATCAATGTGCCTATTCCGGTGCCCATGGCATGGCACGGCTTTGGTGGCTGGAAGCGCTCGCTGTTTGGTGACACCCACGCCTATGGGGAAGAAGGCGTGCGTTTCTACACCAAGCAGAAATCGATTATGCAGCGTTGGTCGGATTCGATTGATGCCGGGGCTGAATTTGTAATGCCCACGGCGAAGTAGCGACTAAACGTTACCGGAGCCAACCAATGTCAGAATCTACCCATAACAATATCGACCATATCAGTTACTTCGACTATATCGTGATCGGCGCAGGCACCGCGGGGTGCCTGATGGCTAATCGTTTGAGTGCCAATCCCAATAATAAGGTACTGCTGATAGAGGCGGGCGGTCGCGATAACTACCACTGGATTCATATTCCGGTGGGCTACCTCTACTGCATTAATAATCCACGTACCGACTGGCTGTTTCGCACCGAGCCCGATAAAGGCCTCAACGGCCGTTCGCTGATCTACCCGCGGGGGAAAACCCTGGGCGGCTGCTCTAGCATCAACGGCATGATCTATATGCGCGGCCAAGCGCGTGACTACGACCACTGGGCGGAAGTTACCGGCGACGATGCCTGGCGCTGGGAGAACTGCCTACCCGACTTTATCAAACATGAAGACCACTACCGTCTGGACGAGGGCGGAGATGCAGACGCCCAGCATCGGGATTTTCACGGCCACGGTGGGGAGTGGCGGATCGAAAAGCAGCGCCTTAAGTGGCAGGTGCTGGATGATTTCGCCGAAGCTGCCGTGCAGGCGGGCATCCCGCGTACCGACGATTTTAACCGTGGCTCTAACGAAGGCGTGGCCTACTTTGAGGTCAATCAGCGCTCGGGCTGGCGCTGGAATACCGCCAAAGCGTTTTTGCGCCCCGCGCTTAAGCGCAAAAACCTCACACTATGGCACTCCACTCAAGTCAATCGGCTGCTGTTCGAAAAAAGTGCCAACATGCTGCGATGCACAGGGGTGGAGGTGGAGCGTGAGGGCAGCCCGCTTCGCGTCATGGCGAACAGGGAAGTAGTGCTCTGCGCAGGCGCGATTGGTACGCCGCATCTGCTGCAGCTTTCCGGTGTGGGGCCCGCAGAGTCGTTGCGTAAGCATGGCGTTGAGGTAGTGCATGAGCTGCCGGGCGTCGGCGAGAACTTGCAGGATCACCTGCAGATTCGTTCGATATATCGGATTACTAATGGCAAAACCCTCAATGCCATAGCCAGCACGCTGTGGGGTAAAGCGGGAATTGGCCTTGAGTACCTGTTTAAGCGCTCTGGGCCGATGAGCATGGCACCTTCGCAGCTGGGGGCTTTTACCCGCAGCACGAAGGATCAGCCGCACCCCAATATTGAGTACCACGTGCAGCCGCTAAGCCTGGAAGCCTTTGGTCAGCCGCTGCATCCCTACCCAGCGATTACCGCCAGCGTATGCAATTTGAACCCTACCAGCCGGGGCTCCGTGCGACTTAAAAGCAGCGACCCGCGCCAGGCACCGGCGATTTCTCCCAATTACTTGAGCACCCCTGAAGATCGCAAAGTGGCGGCGGATTCTCTGCGGGTGACGAGGCGTATCGCCGAGCAGCCTGCGTTTGCCAAATACGCGCCGGAAGAGGTGAAACCCGGCGTCGAGTATCAAAGCGACGATGAGTTAGCCCGGCTGGCTGGTGATATCGGCACGACTATTTTCCACCCGGTGGGCACCGCACGTATGGGCCAGGAAGATGATGCGATGGCAGTGGTCGATGCACGGCTGAGAGTGCGCGGTATTAGCGGGCTAAGAGTGGCTGACGCCAGCGTTATGCCGACCATCACCAGTGGCAACACCAATTCTCCGACGCTGATGATTGCCGAGAAGGCCGCCGGTTGGATACTGGCTGAGAGGCGTGAGGTTTACTAGCGACAAAATCTACTAAGCAGCGTTTTATGGGGGTGTTGACGCAGGAGGGTGGTTGAGCGCAGAATAGTTACAGTTGGTTAGCAAGTCGAACGTTGTCAGCAGTATAGAAGCGCCTCTAGCGTTAAATCTGGTGAAAGTCTCTTGTTATACCCACTGCAATTCGGGTATTTCCCGGTTTAATTAGCAACATCGAGGATTTCGATCATGGCAACTGGTACCGTTAAGTGGTTCAACGACACTAAAGGTTTCGGCTTCATTTCTCCTGACGACAATGGCGACGATCTGTTCGCGCATTTCTCAGAAATTCAGGCAGAAGGCTTCAAATCCCTGCAAGACGGCCAGAAGGTTTCCTTCGACGTCACCCAGGGTAAAAAAGGCCTTCAGGCTTCTAACATCAAAGTAGAAGGTTAATTCCTTTACTAAGGTGTTAACAATCACCGCCTAGCGTTGATTGACCAGAAAACCCCGCCGAGCGCGGGGTTTTTTGTATCTGTATAATTAAGGCAATCCTTATGCTTTCCTCACACCTCATATTCCATTTTGATCTTTAAATGTTTCTAAAAATAACTTTTTAGAATATGTGATTGGCTTCACAATACCGCCATGCTTATTTGTTAAGGATGTCGTGGTTATGTCGCTGGATGCTTGGATAGCGGTCGGGGTGGTGCTCACCATCTTCCCGTTGATGGCCTTTTCACGCCTGGGGCCGGATATTATTTTGCTGGGCGCGGTGATTTTGCTAATGACGCTGGGGGTGATTGACCCACAGCAGGCGCTGGGGGGCTTCTCCAATAGCGGCCTGTTTACCGTGGCGTTTATGTATGTGCTGGTGGCCAGCATTCGCGAAACCGGCGGCATCGACCTGATCATTCGCTATGTGCTCAAACGGCCAAAAAGCGAGCGAGGCGCGTTGGTTCGCCTGCTGCTCCCCGTGGTCACGCTTAGCGGTTTTGTCAATAATACCCCGGTTGTCGCTACCTATATTCCCGCGGTCATGAGCTGGAGCCGTCGGCTGCGCTTGTCTCCCCAGCGGCTGCTGATGCCGCTCAGTTTCGCCTCTATCCTCGGTGGCACCATCACGCTCTTTGGTACCAGCACGAACTTGGTGGTGCACGGGCTATTGCTGGAGCGTTACCCAGAACTCGGTATGGGCCTGTTGGATTTGGCCTGGGTCGGTGTTCCCGTCGCCGTCGTAGGGCTTGGCTATCTTATTTTGCTCGGGCCGCGGTTGTTGCCTGCCAGGGAAGGGCTGACCAATGCGTTTGCCAACCCACGCGAGTTCACTATCGAAATGGAAGTCGACCCGGCAGGAGTGCTGGTGGATCGCACTGTCGAAGAGGCGGGACTACGCCACCTGCAGGAGTTGTTTCTGGTTGAGATTGAGCGTGCAGGCAACGTGGTTAGCGTTGTTGGGCCTGGCGAGCAGCTAAAAGGTGGCGATCGGCTGGTGTTTGCAGGTACCTCTGATGCGGCGGTGGAGTTGCAGCAAATTCGTGGCTTAATCCCTTCCCGGGATGGTACTTCCAGCTTGGAGAAAGAGTTTAAAGAGCGTCGCTTGGTCGAGGCGGTGGTCTCAAATCAGTGCCAGTTTATTGGCCAGCGTATTCGCGATGGTCACTTTAGAACCCTTTATGGGGCAGCAGTGCTGGCGATCTGCCGTGGCGGTGAACGGGTTAAGGGTAATCTTGGCCAAGTGCGGCTGCAGCCTGCCGATGTGCTGTTGCTGGAGGCGCGTCCTCCTTTTATTGAGCGTCATCGTCAGTCGCGGGACTTTCTGCTGATTAGTGAGTTAAATGGCGCAGCGCGGCCGATCCATGAGAAGGCGCCGCTAGCGTGGGGAGTGCTGTTAGGCGCCGTACTGCTCGCCGCCTTCGGTGTGCTGAGCATGCTCAACGCTGCCATGTTGGGGGCGGCATTGGCGCTACTAACGGGCTGCTGTTCGGTGGGCGCCGCCAAGCGTGGCTTGGATACCCAGGTGTTGCTCACTATTGCCGCGTCGTTTGGGGTGGGGGCCGCGCTGCAAAGCTCTGGTGCTGCCGAGGTAATGGCCGGCGGAGTGCTCACCTTAGTGGCCGGAAACCCTTTGCTACTGTTAGTAGGCACTTACTGTGTGGTGGCGCTGCTCACCGAGCTGGTGACCAACAATGCAGCGGCAGTGATTATTTTTCCGGTGGTGATGAGCGCGGCCGAAAGCTTGGGCGTGAACCCGATGCCCTATGTGGTGGCGGTAATGTTTGCCGCCTCAGCGAGCTTTTTAACCCCCATCGGCTATCAAACCAACCTGATGGTGTATGGCCCGGGAAACTATAACTTTAAAGATTTCTTTAAAATTGGTTTCCCGCTGACCATTATCTATATGCTCGTTACCATCACGGTTCTTAGTCTTATGTATTTCTAACCCGGTTAAACCCGTTGATAACATTTTACCCAATCGACTTCCATTTCGGAGGGGAGGTGTTTGTCACCCGGATTTTCCGGTAAAGTACAAGAGAAAGTCAGATACATTGGCTCCTGCGGAATATTGTGTGTTTGACGATAGATCTCAACACCATTTATACTCCATACCATTTCATTTTCGGACCAGTCGAACGAGTAGATAAAATATTTATTGGCAAATTTGGCACCATTCACTTTCTTGGTTGACTCTGTAATCCCCTTTCCCTGCACATCAGAGATAATACCGGCTTCAACCATCCGTCCTCCCGGATAAATGGTTTTAAAGATGTCAATGTGCGGCGTCATTCGTTCCCCGACCATCCAGAAAGCATTCAGCACGGGAAAGGTATTCGTAAAGCGCACCTTGGCCTCAAAACGACCATATTGCTGCCTGAAACTTTGACCGGTGCTAATCATTCCTGAAGTGTATTCAAATTCCTTTTCTCTGAATCCCCAGGTTGGATTCCAAACTTTACCTTTGGAAGCTTCCTGTTGCACCCTTATGCGCAACGAAGAGTCCCGAAGATCAATGTTTTCATCCTTAAACATCTGGTGTTCACCGTCGAGAACATACGAGTCATTCATTAGTGCTTTACCCCAATAGTAACCTGTAATCCATTTTTCGGTATCAAGAGAGGCACTGTCAAAGTTATCTTCAAAGGTAAGCTCCCATTTTTTGAGCTCTTCAAATGAGTTTTTATCTTTTATCTTGTGATACCATACAATATCCGGTTGTTTCTTTAATTCCTCGAATTCTTTAATGAGGGCAGCTTCATCAGACTTTTTGAACCGTTGTTTATCTTCCATTTCAGCCTTGAATTGCTTGAATTCGGATGATTCAACAGCTGCTTGCAGGTTATAGTATTCATTGATTCTGTCACTATCCTGAAGCCTTTTATAAATCTGATATTGTGAAGATTTCCCGGTTTTAACGGTCCATTTAACAGAACTGTCATTTTTGAGTCGCTTATACTCTTTATACTTATGGTGAGCATCAGACTTTTTAAAGTCGGGACTTGATTTTTCTTTAAAGAATTCTGGTGAGTTGACAAACTTTTCCAACTCAAGAAACCTTTGGTAGCGCTCGGAGGCAAGAATTTCTTCAATTTTCTTTGCTTTTCCGGAGCTTTTAAACTTCAGATATGTCTTGATATCGTTGCTTTTGCTCAACTGCTTATACCGCGTCAAATGTTTAAATTCTTCCGTATCTTTAAACCTTTTGTTCTTTAAGTCATTGACGCGTTTTTCAAACGCTCCGGAATGAATCTCCTGATCGAGTTCCCTGTAACGCTGCAACAAGGCCGAAGATTCTATTTCATTAAAACGTTGAAA
>CEGE01000435.1_pt1 | contig 34471 bp, 13 predicted proteins | sample 306311 | NCBI WGS metagenome assembly CEGE01 (sample SAMEA2755654, study PRJEB7226) | microbial mat metagenome | biome: microbial mat; feature: hypersaline; material: grass silage | place: USA | collected 2014-02-19 | depth 0 m | reverse complement strand
CCGGCGGAACTGCGGGTCTTGGTCGGCGGCCCACTCGTCAAGCAGCAATAGGTCGCGCTGCTCGGCCACCGCCAGCAACATCGCCAGGCGTTTGCGCTGGCCCTGGGAGAGGTTGACGTTGGTGATGCGATCGCCGTCGAAGTCGAGCTTACTGCGCATGCCCAGCGCGGCAAGCCACTCCTCCATCAGCGCCGGGTCGGGTGACTCGCCCGCAGGGCCCATTAAACGGTCAAAGAGATGCAGGTCGGTATAAATCGCCGAAAAGTGCTGGCGATAGCGTGTCCAGTCTTTTTCCTGCAGCGGCCTGCCATCGACTCGAACGCAGCCGCTTTGGGGCTGGTAGAGCCCGGTCAGCAGCCTCGCCAAGGTGGATTTGCCACTGCCGTTACCGCCGATCAGAAACACCACCTCGCCGCGCTTTAAAGTCAGATCGATAGGGCCGATAGCAAAGCCCGGCCGGGATTCCTCATCCGGGTAGCGATAGCTGACTTGCTCCAGGGCAAGCACTTGCCAGTCGTGGCGCAGCGCAGAGTGACCGAACGCCTCGCGGTGCTCGGCCAGGTCTAAACTGCTGATTTTTTCAAACGCCACTCGGGCGTTAATCAAGGTCGGAAAGGCGCCAATGGCCTGCATAAGCGGCGCACGCAGAAACAGCAGCGTGAGTGAAAAAGTAGTGGCTACCTGCACCGATGCCCAACCCAGGCCGTTGGCCAAAAAGAACGCGACGCCGATGGCACCCAGCATCATGATGTTGAACCAGTTCACCGCGCTGAGATGGTAGGTATCGCCAAGAATAAAATGGCGACGGCAATCCTGTGCGTTAGGCGTATAGACATCGCGATACAGCCATTCGGCGCGGTCACGGTTGAGCGCCAGCTCTTTGCGCCCCTCGATCACCGACTGGTAATCCGCGTAGAGACGATCCTGTATTTCACGCAGCTTGGCCATATGCCCATAGACCCGGGCCACCAAGCGTATACCAATTAAAATAGTCACGATCACCCAAAGCGCGGTGACGCCCAGCATGGCAGGAGAAAGCCACGCCAGGTAAAGGGTAGCGCTTATCGTCAGCACCCCACCCTGCACCAGTTCCGGCAAGCGTATAAACGCAACGGTCACTGAACTCACGTCGGTGGAGAGGCTCGCCAGCAGACGCGCACTGCCAATCTGCTCAGCGCGTTCAATATTGGTATCCAGAATTCGCTTGATCAACTGCCCCCGCAGCCGGTAGACGAAATGGTGGCCCAACGTGGTCAGCGCCAACTGTGATGTCAGGGTAATGACCAGTAGCAGCGCTATTAGCCCCAGAAATTCAGGCAGGATGCGCCAGGGGTCGGTGAAGGTGCCCAGCAGCCGTTGATTGATAAAGGCGATGACACCGATACCCAGGCCAGCGCTTGCCAAACTGAGCAGTACCACGGCCACAAACGGCCAACGATAATCACGCCATACGATTCTGAACAGTTCCATTAACTTTGGCTCCTTGCAAGAGTTGAACGCTAAAGGAAGCGCTGCAGCGTGCCGTGCTAACCTAACGGCGTTTCTTGGCCGGCTTATTTTCGGGTTTTAGCGGGCAGCCACCGCAAAGCGGCTCGCCGGGTAATCGGTATTTGATACAGCATAGCCGCCGTACACGAGCAGGTGTTTCACCGCCCAGTTCCAGGTAACGCACTGGCTGATAGAGTGGATTACGGCGCCCATCGGGCAGCGTCTTGGTGGCGAGATAATCCAGTAGCGGTTCTCCCGCACCGCTGAATTCCGGGTGCAGCGAACAGGTCTTTCCCACGAACTCCACGTAGTGACCAAGATTGCTCCAAAACACCTTGGCAGAAAGTCCGGAGACCACAGCAAGCGCCTCGATCAGTGGCGCGCAGTGGTCATCGAATAGGCTACTGAAACGTGCCTGAAGCGTTTTTGAGGCCAGAGGGACGCCACCATGCGGCAACCAGATACGAGCAGTCTGACCATGGTCGCCAAACGCCAGTCGCAGCTCATCCCCGCCGACCGGCAGGTCGTAACCCAATAGCAGGTTCGCCACCAGCGTTGGAATAGAGACACTGCTGAAATGAAATTTCGACCATATCGAAGCAGCAGCCAGAAAATCAGCATCGTCACCGTGGTACAGGCGGTAACGCGATAGCTGGGCGAAGAGCACTTCATGATCCAGCAGTTCAGTAGCCGCCAATGTCGGCTCATCAGGCTGACCAAAACAGGGGGCCTTGGCGTTATCCAGCGGCGGCTGGCGGTAAAGTGCCAACAACACCTCCGCAGGATCCGCCACAGCCCAAAGCTCACTCGGCTTGATCGCCACATGGCTCATAGCCGCCGCAGACCCCACATAAAGTAGGCACCACCAATCAGTGAAGCGACCAAGCCCGCTGGTATCTCATAGGGGAAAATAATCTGGCGCCCCACCCAGTCAGCCAGCACCATCAATAACATGCCGATCAACGCTGCTCCCAGCAGATGCTGCCCCGCCCGGGAGAAGCCGACCAAGCGCGCCATATGCGGCGCCAGCAGGCCAATAAACGAAAGCGGCCCCACCACCAGGGTGGCGCAGGCGGTTAACAAGGCCACCAACAGCAGCAACGCCAAACGGGCTCGATTGAGGGTTACCCCAAGCGCCTTGGCCGTCGGCGCGCCTAAGGGCAAGATATCCAACCAGCGGGTGAAGGGCAGCGTGATCAGCGCCAATACAGCGGCAATGCCCCCAACCACCACCGCATTGGTGATATCCACGTAGTAGGTGGAGCCCGCCAGCCAGGCAATCACCTGCTGGCCACGAGGGTCGCCGCCCGCCAGCATCACGCTGCGCACTGCATCAAACAGCGCGCTGACCGCCACCCCGGTGAGCAGTAAACGCTCGGGGAGATAACCGCTCTTGCGGTTGATACCCACCAACACCAGCAGCGTCGCGAAAGCACCCAGGGTACCCACGCCAATCAGCATCATATTGGTGGGCGCAGGCAGCAGGAAAATCCCCAAAATCAGCGCAATGGCACAGCCACCACTGATACCCAGTACTTCGGGGCTGGCCATGGGGTTGGCGGAAAGGCGCTGGAGAATAGTCCCGGCAATCGCCAGCATTAACCCGCTGGCGGCTGCCGCCATCACCCGGGGCATGCGCCACTGCATGACATTCCAGTTATTGGGCGCCAGCCAATACCAGCCATCTACACCCTGGCCAAACAGCAAGCCGAGAACCGTTGCCCCCAGTAGCGCGAGGATTAAACCAGTGGCTAAACGTGAAGGCGCTGGGTGACGACGGGCGAAAACCCCCGCCCCTTTCGGCGGCTGGTCGCCCTGCAGTTTCAGGCGCGGAATCAGCCACATTAACAGCGGTGCCCCCAGGGCACCGGTAATCGCCCCGGTAGGAATAAAAGCTGCCACCATGCCACCGAACTGCTGCAGCAGCAGATCCGTGGTAGCCAGCAGCACGGCCCCTAATAGCGTCGACCAGAGCAGCCGTGGCCCTAGGCGCCGCGCACCGGCCATACGCACGATATTGGGCGCTGCCAAGCCGATAAAACCGATGATGCCCACCACGCTGACAATGCTGCCGGTAATAAATACTGCCAACCCCATCCCCGCAAAGCGTAGATAGGTCAGCGAGACTCCCAGGCTCTTGGCACTGGCATCGTCCAGCTCCAGCACCGCCAAGGGCCGTAGCAAAAACCACGCGGCCACGCAGCTAATCGCTAGCCGAGGCCAGAGGATTGCAACGCCGTCCCAACCGTTTTGCGCCAGCGAGCCCGCCCCCCAAATCAGTAGCCCGGAAAGCGCCTCGTGGTTGAACAGCAGTAGCGCAGTGGAGAGTGCCCCCAGGTACAGATTGACCACCAGGCCCGCCAGCACCACCACGATCGGCGCCAGCCCGCGCCGCCAGGAGAGCAGGAAGACTAATCCAACCGCCAGCGCGCCGCCCAATAAGGCGACCCATTCGCGCCCGGCGACAAGCAGCCCCGGCGCCAGCAAGGTGGCGGTCATCAACGCCAGGTTAGCGCCCGATGCCACCCCTAGGGTGGTGGGCGAGGCCAACGGGTTGCGCAGCACCTGCTGCATAAGCACGCCTGCCAACCCCAAACCGCCCCCGGCGAGCAGCGCGATCGAAAGGCGCGGCCACCAAGCGTAGTAAAGCAGTAGCTCGTCAACGTTTTCAAAGGAGGGAGCCACTAACGCCTGCAGGCCTAGCGCAAAACCGCCTTGGCCTTCTAGGCCCACCCAAAACAGCACCACCATGGGCAGGCTAAGTAATAGGCAGGCTTTAGCGGGCGACATTCCCCCCATTCGCTGGGCAAATTGCGTGGCGCCTAGCATAGCGAGCACCCTTTTGTGATAACCGGACAGTTCGCCAAAAGAGACGTGATAGGCAGCAGCGTCATTGTCTTAGCCTTACTATTTATGCAAACGAGTTTATGGAAATTAGCGATTGAATAACCAACAACGATTCTAAATGATAATAATTAGCACTACAATTGACTCCTTAATTGATGCACAAGTAACGGAGCCTCCTCAATGGCAGCCAAACCGAGCTACCAGCTTTTCAATATCACCCTAGCCCGGCGTACCCAAGTCAGCGCCTCATTAGTCAGGTTCACCTTTACTGGCCCGGAAGTCAGCCAAATGGCGACCTACGCACCGGATCAGCGCGTCAAGCTATTCTTTCCCGAAGGCGGTGGCAGTCTCGACCCGCTGTTTGAAATTGCCAAGCTGGAAGAACACGACTGGTACGGCGCCTACCGCGCACTGCCGGATGCTCAAAGGCCCTCAGCGCGCACCTACACCATCCGTGCCCTCCGCCCGGAGCAGGCTGAGGTGGATGTAGAATTTGTACTCCACGGCGACAATGGCCCCGCCTCGCGCTGGGCAATGCGCGCCCGCCCGGGTGACCGGCTAGCCATGACAGCCCCCGACGCTAACGCGGAAGGCCCAAAGTTGGGCTACGAATGGAAGCCGCCCCAAGGCGTACGCCGTATTCTGATCATCGCCGATGAAACCGCCCTCCCCGCTGCCGCCGGCATTCTGGAAACCCTTGATGACCTACCGCTCAAACCCAAGGTCGAAGCGCTATTCGAAGTGCCTCGCGGCGACGATGTTCAGCCGCTGCCACAGGCCACCAAATTGCGCTGGCTGGCCCGCGACTCTGAGCCCGGCTGCCAACACGGTGAGCTGCTGATGAGAGCGGTGCGCGATATTGATTTACATAAGGAAATTCAAGCACTAGGTGGCACGCCTACTAACACCACTACCAACGACGCAAGCGACGATGAGGACGGCCCACTCTGGGAACCCGCCACTCTGGACGACAGCGCGCCCTTCTATGCCTGGATCGCCGCTGAAACCAAGGTCGCCATGAAGCTGCGTCGCTATTTGGTCAACGAGTGCGGGCTACCCAAGCAGTACGTCACCAGCATGGGCTACTGGCGCCAGGGCAAGGCCAATGGTTAAAGGAACGGCAAACAACACGGCGTTAAACAGTGATATCACAAGCAAGCCAGCTCAAACGCCTATTGGCTGGCGAGACAGCCCCAACTGCTATGGGCGGGTCAGTCGTGCGCTTCACTGGCTGACCGCCACGCTGGTCACGCTGCAATTTACCGTGTTGCTGGCCTGGCGAGGAATGGGCGAAAACGTGATCACGCTGTTCTTGGCGAGCATTGGGCCTCATGGCTCGCTAGGTTTTATGATACTGATCGTGACGCTGATCCGCCTTGGCTGGGCATGGATAAACCGCAAACAACGCCCGCCCCACACGCCAGCGCTAGGTGGGCGCTTGGCGCGCTTTGTCCATATCACCTTTTATGGGCTACTAATGTGGCTGCCTGCTTTCGCTATTTTGCGCCAGTACGGCCGCGGCGGGGCGCTACGCTTTTATGGCATGGAGCTGCTGCCCGAAGCGGAGCGCGACATCACCTGGATGATCGCCCCAGCCGAGCTCCTTCACGGCCCGCTCTCGTGGCTTTTATGTGGATTAGTCATCGGCCACATAGCAATGGCACTGGTTCACCATTTCTGGTTCAAGGACAAGGTATTGGCGCGGATGGTGGGGGAAGTGGCAGGTAAAGGTCTGGATTAGGATTCTTAGGTTATGCAGTTGTAAACGATAGGAGACCTCATGGCTAACCACTACGACACTGGCTATAAAGAACTCTTCAGTTACCCTGAGTTTGTCCAACAGCTCATTGAAGGCTTTACACCCCCAGGCATTGCCGAGCTGATGGATTTCACAACGTTGCAGCTACATAGCGGCAATTACATTACCCCGCTGTTTGAAGAAAAATTTGAAGACTTGGTCTGGTCAGTGCAAGTAAATTGGCAGGGCGCTACCCAAGAAGTCTATCTTTACCTGCTGCTCGAGTTTCAATCCACAATCGATCACACCATGCCGATTCGGCTCATGCACTACGTCGCCTGCTTCTACGATCACTTATTAAAAAATAGCGCCACCACCGCCAGTCAAGGGCTTCCGCCGGTGTTTCCCATCGTGCTGTATAATGGCTCGCGACGCTGGCAGGCCAAACAAGATATTTACGACATGGTGCAGCCCGAGCCTCCTGCTTTCTTACAGTCCTACCAGCCACATTTACGCTATTATTTAATCGACGAAGGCGCCTACACTGATGAGGAACTCGCTCAGCGTCATAGTGCTCTAAGCGGTGTATTCGAAATTGAAAAGGCATCACTTGACCACACTTCACTCCAGCTGGCAGTAGATAGGATCGTCAGCATTATCAAGAACGATCCAAATAAGGAGAGAATTGACAAGATCCTGACTCGCTGGCTAAAACGCCACCTGCAGCGGCTGAGTACCAATATCAACCTGGATCAGTTACATAGCTTAGTGGAGGACAGAGATATGTTGGCAGAAAACTTAGAAAACTGGCGCCAAAAAGAACGGCAGGAAGGGCGGCAAGAGGGACGGCAAGAGGGACGTTTGGAAGAAGCCCGCGATATGGTACGCACACAACTCACCTTTAAATTTGGTGAGATGCCCGAGTGGGTGGAAACGGCACTTGCACAAGCCGACCATGATCAGTTGAAGGACTGGATGCGAGAGGTGTTATTCGCCACTAGCCTGGACGATATGTTTAAGCGCTGATAGCCATGAAAAAAGAGCACCCCGACGCAGACGGTGGCTCTAATACTGCCCTCCTTGATCCATCGCAGGGCCGAAGCAAATGGAACATGACCTTTAGCTTGCCTTCACCCTATTGCGTGAAGAGGGGTGACCTGAGCGCGTGGACGCTGTGACGCTTGCCATAGCTCATACTTGAGCTGTATTTCCAGCCACATTTCGGCGCTGGTACCCAATGCTTGCTCAAGCCTCAGAGCCATGTCGGCAGAAATACCGGCATTACCGTTCAGAATCCGCGATAGCGCAGTACGCGTCACGCCAAGCTGCTGGGCCGCCTGAGTGACAGAGATATCGCCAATGTACTCGCGCAAAACAGCGCCAGGATGTGCGGGGTTATACATGCAATTCATATGGCCTCCTAGTGATAGCCTTGATAATCAGTAAGGTCAGCCTATTCTCGGGGCTAAATAACCTCAATGACATCACCCTGAACGCCCCCTTCAGCACGATTTGCGGCTATACCGACTTTGAAGTGGAGACCTTGGCTGAGCAGTTTGTATTAGCGGCGAGTAGGCGTCAGGGATAATTTTGGCGAGAGTGAACCACTGATATGACCTCAATGCGATCCGTCACTTGGTAGACCACGAAAAGTTTGGGTGAGCAACAATTTCTCGCGTACCCGGCAAGCGGCCCACTTGGTGTAAGTAGGGGTGTTCAGCCACTGAGGAGACAGCTGCTTCAATACAAATACGCAGCCGCCGGGCGGCTTGAGGATCGCGCTCGGCGATGTATACGACAAGCTCAAACAAGTCGCTAATCGCCTCGTCATGCCAGTGGATAGGCAGGCTCAAGAAACTCCGCCGCTTTGGCGTTGCTCCGCGTCGGCGATGATCGCATCAACCTTGGTCATAACTTGGTCATGAGGCATTCCTTGGCCTGGGTTGTCGATGCTGTGCTGAACCTTGGCCTTGAGCCAACGATCATAGCTATCGGCTTGTTCCTGCGTCTCGAATTCCGAAACGATAGGATCTAGCTGGGTATTCATGGTCATCTCTCCTCGGTTACCTGTACAGTTTAATTGATACTCCCTATTTTGACATCTTCCTCTGAAGCCCCCACCTCCGCGCCAGTCGACTGCTCATCAGCCGCCTGCTTAGCAGCCAACAGCTTGCCGCTCTCTAGCCGCACCAATCGATCTGCGAGGTGGAAGTAACGGTCATCGTGGGTGATCACCAGCACCGCTTTGCCCATGCGTTTTAGCTCGGGCAACACCTCGCAGTAAAACACCTCTTTGAATAACGGATCCTGATCCGCCGCCCACTCGTCAAACACCAAAAACGGGCGATCTTCAAGGTAGGCCACTACCAACGCCAAGCGCTTACGCTGGCCCTGGGAGAGTGCCTGGGTGGTGAACGCACCGTTCTCAACGCGCACCTTGTGCTGCAGGTGCAACTTGGCCAGCAGGCGGTTGCCTTCCTCGTCCAGGTCATCACGCGGTGCCTCTAACAGGCGCTCAAATAGATGAAAGTCTGAGAACACCACCGAGAAGAGCTGCCGGTAGGCATCCCAGCCATCCGCTTCGACCCGCTCGCCATTGAGCAATACTTCGCCACCTTCCGGCGGGTAAAGCCCCACCACTACTTTGGCCAGCGTGGTTTTACCACTACCGTTCCCCCCCACCAGAAACACCACTTCCCCCGGCGTAAAGCTCAGATTAATCGGCCCCAACTCAAAGAAGTCATCGCTCTGCTCGTGGTAGTACTGATGGGTGACGTCGCGCAACTCAAGACGCTGCAAAGCAGGCACCTGAGGTGACGCTTGTCTCTCCTGCCCCTGGGGCATCTCTCGTGTAATGTCATCAATTCGGCTAGCGGCTACCCGCGCCATATTGATCCGTGGAATATTGATCAGCAGGCCTTCAAGGGGCGTCACCATAAACACAAACACCAGTGCAAAGCCGGTCATTACCTGGGTTTGGTTAGGCCCATCGCCCGCCAACACAAACAGCACCAGGCCAATAAAGGCGTACATCAGGAACTGCCCCCAACTGGTCGAGATCACAAACAGCGACATGCCATAGGTACGCAGCCGCCGCACGCCTTCAACCGACTCCCCCAGTATCTGATCCATAAAGACACGGCTCTTGCGTTGGTGTAGCCGCAACTCTTTTGCACCATCGGTCAGCGCGCGGAAATGACCAAACAAGCGATCCTGCTCTGACGAGGCATCCTGGAGGTAGTGAATAGCGCGTAAGTGCACCAGGTGGTAACCGACAGCACCCAACCCAATCACCCCAAGTGCAAACAAAAACACCTGCCATGAAAGCATTGCCAGATAGCCCAAGCACCCCACCACGATGACCGTATTGGTCAAAATCACCGGCAAGCTAACGAACAGCACCGCCACGTTGTTGCTGTGCTCGGTGAGCGCCGACTGGATCCGCGCGCTGCCCACACGCTCGAACCGAGCAAAGGGGGTCTCGGCCACGCACTGGGCGACAAAACTGCGTAACTCGGCCAGAGCACGCTGCCCCAACCGCTCAAACAGCGCCGTCGACACCATCCGACAGACCATTAGGGCCACGGCGATACCCGCGAAAGCCCAGGCAGTGTTGGCATGAGAGGCGGCGCGGCTGGCGGAGTCGCTGGTTAACGCCGCATTAATTTGGGCAATCAGCAGCACGCTGAAAAGCCCCGAGAGAATGCTGGCCAGCGCAGCAGCGGTCATCAACCCGCGAGTTCGACGAATCAGATAGGGAAGCACATTCACCTCATTGGAAAGCGATTAGAGAAAGCGACTGGAAATCGGCACCTACCTCTAATGACGAACCGCTCGCGTAAAAAGTTAACCAATTTTATGTAAACAAGCCTCATTCTCATTCGTCCTTAAATAAGGAAGTCAGTAACGCCGCCCTCCGGCGGGGTGATTTTAATTCGTTTCTTTGATTCGTTCTTATTGATAGGAGCTTAGCGGTGTCCAGTTCTGTCCAGGCACAACCACAGGTACACATACCCTCTGAAAGCCACGCGGTGGCCTCGCTGCTCTCACACTCCGAGGGCTACGCCTATCAAGTCAGCTACGAGGTCACCACGCAGACACTTTATGTGGAAGGACATCAAGAGCGTCTTGAGTGGTTGCTAGTAGACGATAACAGCACCTTGATGCTGCAGTGGTCACAGCGTTCAGCACCACCTTTCCCGGCATTGCTTGCCGCTATCGAAGGGGCTTTTGCCTTTTACCCGGCCAATGTTGCGCTACGCCTTCAGCTACCTAGTGTTTTGCACGCTAACCTGTGTGCCGCCGGCATCGCGGTTAAAGATAACCATGGAGAGCTCTGGGTATATACGGAGCTATTTTGGCAGTTACCCACGCTCTGGCTGACCTCAACGCGCATGCGCCCCTATCCGCAGCAGCCCATCCTGGAGAACGGAAAACGACACCCGCGCCGCTCTCCTCGCCCCAGCGGCATGGTATATCAGCGCCATATTCCCTGGCTCAATGCCACCCTGAGCTTTCGAGTGCTTGACCTGGAGCTTGACCTTGAACGCTTCAACCGCTGGATGAACGACCCGGTTGTCGCCCATTTCTGGGAAGAGCAGGGTGATTTGGAACAGCATCGCGAGCGGCTAGAAAGCACGCTCCAGAACCCCAGCGTTGTACCGCTGATCGGCTGTATCGACGGCGAACCCTTCGGCTATTTCGAGACCTACTGGGCCAAGGAGGATCGCATCGGCGCTTATTACGACGCCGATGACTTTGACCGTGGCTGGCACGTGCTGATCGGCGAAGCCGCTTTTCGCGGGCGGCCTTATGTCGCCGCCTGGCTGCCCTCTATCTCGCACTACCTCTTTTTGGACGACTGCCGCACCCAACGCCTGGTGATCGAGCCCCGGGTGGATAACGCCAAGATGCTGCGCAACCTTGCCCAGTGCGGTTATGCCCATGTGAAGGCGTTCGATTTTCCCCATAAGCGGGCCATGCTCGGCATGCAGCTACGCGAACACTTTTTCAACGAGCGCTGCTGGGTTCCGCAGCCCTCGCACCCTGGGTCAGCCCCACGACCCGATCCACGCTTCACCCCATAAATACGTCAGCCACGAGGACTCTTATGCATATTCACGATTTGATCGGCATCGGCTTCGGCCCCTCCAATATTGCCCTGGCCATTGCGCTCGACGAACAGCGCCAGGCAGGGCAAGCGAAGGATGCCTTGTTTATTGAGCGTCAGCCCTGCTTTGCTTGGCACCCGCATATGCTGCTGGACAATGCCCATATGCAGATATCTTTTCTCAAAGATCTGGTCACGCCGCGTAACCCAGGGAGCCGTTTCAGCTTCCTCAATTACCTTCACAGCAAAGGTCGCTTGCAGGACTTTATCAATCTGCAGACCTTCTTCCCCAGCCGTCACGAGTTCAATGATTACCTAAGCTGGACGGCCAGCCACTTTGAACACCAATGCACCTATGGAGAGGATGTGTTTGAAGTGCTGCCCGAAACTGATAACGACGAGGTCGCCTATCTCCGTGTGCGTTCAAGGGATGAGAGTGGCGCGGTGCAGGAAAGGCTCACCCGTTCATTGGTAATTAGCGTGGGGGGCGCGCCCAATGTGCCTGAATGCTTCGCCGGGCTAAAAGACGATCCACGGGTCTTCCACTCCAGCCACTACCTCCGGGAGTTGGCGAAGCAAGACGCCCCCAAACGCATCGCGGTGATCGGTGCGGGCCAGAGCGCCGCTGAGATATTCCTGGATCTGCACGGCCGCGAAGGCATTCAGGTAGATCTTATTAGCCGGGCATGGGCCTTTAAACCCTCGGACGATAGCCCTTTCGTCAACGAGATTTTCAATCCCGAATACACCGACTACGTTTTCAACAACCCCACTGGCCAGCGGGAAGCGCTGCTGCAGGAGTACAAAAGCACCAACTACTCAGCCCCTGACTTGGCGCTAATTCAGGAGATTTACGATGTGTTCTATCAGCAAAAAGTAACCGGCCAGGCCCGCCACCGCTTCCGTCGCCGCCATGAGGTTATCGGCAGTCAAGCAAGCCCTGAAGGCGTTGAGCTAAACGTGCGTGATTTGGAGACTGGCCATACGGATATCACCCGCTACGACGCAGTAGTGTTAGCCACCGGCTATGTACGCGACACTCATAAACAGCTGTTAGCCCCCGTTGCGGACTACCTGCCTGATTTTGCCGTTAACCGCCACTATCAGCTTTACGCCAAGCCTGCGTTCAAACCGGCTATTTTCCTGCAAGGTAGCTGCGAGCCCACCCATGGCTTAAGCGATACATTGCTGTCGATTTTGGCGGCACGGACGAGTGAGATTTGCGAGGCACTTGATCAGGCAACCTCTCTATATGCCCCTTCTCCCTGTAAGCAGGAAGTTCCCGCGCCATAGTGGCCAACCCAGGTGTTCACAAGTGTTGACATCGGGTTACAGCTATTCATAATACAAACAATAACAATTAGTATTTACAAAAAAACCAAAACGACATTCATTCAAGGAGAACACTTGTGAATCAACCTACTTTCCGCAAGCGGTGGATAACAGCCGCTGTTGCTGTTGCTGCCTGCAGCTCGTCGGCAGTCGTGCTTGCTCAAGATATAGAAGAACGCCAGTCACTTGATACCGTCACCGTCTACGGCACTCTACCTACCCGCTATGAAGGCCGCTACGCCGACTCCTCAATGCGACTTCCTAAAGACATTATTGATGTACCACGAACAATCGACGTCATTCCTGAACAGTTCCTGCTCGACCAACAAGCAAGAGAAATGGCCGATGCCTTCCGCCTTTCCCCCAATGTGGTTGTGGGTGATGGTTATGGCGGCACCCGCGAGCAGGCACTGATTCGCGGCTTCGACCGCAACGATAATTTTTATCGCAACGGCGTACCTTTTAGTCATGAAGGCCGCATTGATCCGGCAACTATCGATAACATTCAGCTCATTAAAGGCCCCGTTGCAGATATTGGCCGTATGTCGCCAGGTGGCATCGTCAATATAGAAACCAAGCAGCCACAGTTTCAACGTGAGCATTCAATCTCGACAACATTCGATGAGCATGGGCAGCGTCGTGGAGCCGTTGATCTCACGGGTCCTGTCGGTGACAGTCAAAACTTGGCCTACCGGATCACAGGCTCCCTTGAGGACAGCGAAACATTTCGCGATACCTCGGTCGACAGACAGTTTCTATCCTCCGCATTGCTCTGGCAGGGGGACTCCGGTGTGCAAGTAGGGTTTAATCATGAGTACTCTAGGGATCGCAGAGAGATAGATAGGGGATTAATTACGGTACCTTATGGGGATTCGCAGCGTAGACTAGCGGATGTTCCTTTTGACACTCGCTTTGATGGTAATATCCCAAACGAACGAGACCATGAGTATCACCTAGCTGAGCTAGACGTTGTAATTCCGTTGGCAGATCCAGCCTGGGAAATCGACAGTAAGATCTTTTATTCTAGAGCAACGTCAGAGGATCTACGTGCCGAAGTCATCTCTGTTGGCGACGATAGCGAAACATTATCCAGGCGTGTCGGTGCCAACCAGGACGGCGTACGGACATACAAGTTTGCACGCTCTCAGCTCATCGGTGAAATCGATGCGGCTATACCCATACGAGTGGCAACGGGGGTTGAGTATCGAGAGTTCAGCCATGAGTGGCGTTATTTAGGCGGAAATCCTCAGGTTGGGGGCACTGTCTCATCGCCTGACTCTTTCACTCTTATCAATGACCTAGATTCCCCCAGTAGCGACCAATTTTACGACGTTAGTCAAAAATCACATGGCGTATTTTCGGCTACCGAGTTCTCGCTAACGGATACAATGACGCTTGACCTTGGGCTTAGATATGAGATATCCGAGAACAGCTACCATAGCGATAACCATTTGACAGGTTCAACAAACGATATCGACTCAGGTAGCAGCAGTAAGCTTACGAAGGGACTCGGATTGGTCTGGGAAACCATGCCGGGCCTGAATCTATACCTCAGCTATGCAGACACATTCGAGCCTCAAAATATATATGTAGGAAATCAAGAAGTCTTTGAGCAGGATCCCCGTGAGGGACAACAGGTAGAGACGGGCATAAAATGGAGCTCTGCCGATAATCGATACTTTATTACTGGGGCTATTTTTGATCTTCGCGAAGACAACGTGGTCGAAAACATCAATGGAGAGCCTGTTCCAACGGGAGGTATCAGATCCCAGGGTATAGAAATTTCCATGGCAGCTAACCCCATAGATGGCTTCAACTTGCGTGGCGCCATTGGTTTGCTTGATGCTGAGATCGTCAGCGATAATGACGCAACAAACGGTAACCAACCACGTAACGTCCCTGATACGACTGCTAGCCTTTGGGCGAGCTATGAATTTCAGAACCCAGAAAGTGCGCTTCGAGGGCTAGGTATCGGCAGCGGCATTACCTATGCAAGCAACCGCTATGGAGATAACGGCCATAGAAACAACATTGGTGAGACTCTCCGTGGCTTTGAGCTTGGCGACTATACCGTTGTTGATGCCGGACTATGGTACTACCTACCTGTTGGTAGCGGCGACCGCTTGCGTTTTGACCTGGGCGTGAAGAACGTGACCGATGAAGAATATATCGTTGCCTCCGGTGGTAATACCCGGATCAGTGTTGGCGACCCCAGAACATTCTATAGCGGCATCCGCTTTGAGTTTTGATGGAGCTCACGATTCTCTCAAAATACAAGCGCATAAAATAGAGGAAGGGGGGCCCCCTTCCTTTTGCGATCAATATATTCACTATCAGTTTTTCAAAAGAGATTATCATGCTGGGCTACACTATTCCCATTAGGCAGTTATTTAATAGTGTCGTGGCAATAATGGTCGTCATTGTTTTTATAATGCTGTCTACTAAAAGTCTGGCGGCTTCTAATGTCCAACCTATTGCTGCTCTTGACAGTCGTATCGTTGAAACACTAATTGCGATGGAGAGGCCCCCAGTAGCATTTACCTACCCTGGATCTCAATATTACTTATCTATCTCCAGCTTATCGGATTCCAATGATCTTGGCCTAGCCTCTCAACCCAACTTGGAGCTTCTTAGCCAACTTTCACCACAGCAGATTTTGATTTCGCCGTACTTAACGCAAATTTCTGCTCAGTTGTCTAGCATTGCCGAAATCGTGAGCCTAACTCCCTATGACAGCGGAAAAAACAAAGGTCGTTGGCGCCAACTGACTTCTTTCACAAGGAAACTAGGCAAACATATCGGTGATGAGAGAGCTGCAGATCGCTTGGTACACGAAACTAAACATCGCTTCCAGTCATTGCACGATAGGATCCCTCGTAACCAGCCCCCCTTTTTAATCATTACGTTTATAGATCATCGGCATGCTCGGGTTTTTGGTAACAACAGCATGTTTCAAGGTGCCTTGGAGCAGTTGGAGCTGACCAATGCCTGGCAAGGGCAGAATAATTACTTGGGTTTTTCGACCATCAGCATTGACACGTTGATCGACATTGACGCCCGTTTAGTGATCTTGGAAAACCCCTACGCTCACAGTCCCTTGCGTGAGCATTTTTCCGCACAGGGTATTTGGGGTCATGTGCGCAGCTTGCAGCGCGGAGATGAGATTTACTTGCCATCAACATTTAGTCATTTCGGGGCCTTGCCTTCTGCACGCCATTTTGCCGAACTTTTGGTAGAAGCCTTAGAAGGATCTTAATATTGAATAAGTACTCCTCTTAGCACCCAGTACTCATCATATCAACCGCCGGCACACTGTCGCAGTGAGCCGGCAATTATAGCCAGAGTGGCGTTAAGCAAACTCCTCACCAATCATTTGCTGGTTATCGTCCGCCATCTGCTCCAGCGACACATCAAATAAACTAGTTCGCTCCGAATCAAGCATGGCAAGCTATATATGTACCAGTGGCCAATAATCGAAAAGTGCCCTCACACTATACATTACATTCAGTACAACGGCGGGTCGGTTCCGATTATCGTCATTTAAAATAACCACGTTTTACAGCTAAGCATCCAGTGACGCGCAAAGCTTTGACAAGCCAGCAATGGTCGGTCTAGTCATTAGATCGCGCAGTGTTAAATTAAGCCTAGGCTCCTTTAATGTGCGTAGGCGGCTCAACACCTTCAAGCTCAGCAGCGAATGCCCACCTAATGCGAAGAAGTTATCGTGACGGCCTACTTGCTTCACATCTAGCACCTCAGACCAAATCGCCGCCAACTCTACTTCTAACTCACCTTGAGGGGGCGCATAGCTCTCACCGCTAGCAATCTCAGGTTCGGGTAGCGCCTTGCGATCTATCTTACCACTCAGTGTCAACGGCAAGGCTTCGAGCTGCATCATCACTCCAGGCACCATATGGTACGGCAGTTGTCGACCCAGCCGTTCACGTATCGCTATGGTATCAAGACTGCCTTCCTCCTGCGCTACTACATAAGCTACAAGACGCGCGCCTGTGGAACTTTCTTGAGTGGCTACGACTGCTTCACGTAGCTCAGGCTGAGCCAAAAGGTGGGCCTCAATTTCTCCAAGCTCAATACGCATACCACGGATTTTTACCTGATGGTCGAGACGCCCCACATATTCCAGTTGACCTCCCTCCCCCCAGCACACAAGATCGCCCGTGCGGTACAATCGCCCCCCCGAACCAAACGGGTCGGCCACGAAGCTCTCTGCGGTCAGGCCAGGGCGTTGCAGATAGCCGCGCGCCAAGCCCACACCACCCAGGTACAACTCTCCTCTCACCCCAGGCGGAACAAAATTCATCTCGGCGTCAAGCACTAGCGCCTTACGGGCTCCAACTGGCCGACCGATCGGCATCTGTGCCGACTTGACATGCGGGTCGTCGTCTAACTCCGACCACAATGTCGGAGAAATGATCGCCTCGGTCGGACCGTAGGTATTGAATAGGCGTTCAGGCTGACAAGTTCGACGAATACCCTCAAAGTCCTCCCTAGACCAAGCCTCTCCACCGGCAATGCAAATCCGCACCGATAGAAAATCAGAAGGTAGGTTCTGGTGAAGATAACGCAGGTAAGTCGGCGTCAGATCAAACACACTGATACCGTGCTGCCGCACTAACGTCGCTAGGTTTTCGGGCATAAAATGGCAACTCTGCGGCAGTACGAGCGAAGCCCCGTTCAAGAGTGGCAGTAACCACTGCTCGCCAGCTGCATCGAAGCTGATCGAAGCAAATTGCAGCATACGATCCTCGGTCGTCATGCCATAGTGTTCCCCAAGCGCCCGTAGATGCATCGACAAGGGACCATGACTTACCGCTACCCCCTTGGGCCTGCCGGTAGAACCGGAAGTATAGATGGCATAGGCCAAGTGGTCACCATGCAGCGTCACGTCCGGATTAGTCGACGCGTGATGCGTGACGTCCAGCCGATCCAATTCGATAACACTCAAACCCACAACCTTCGTCCGGTTACCGGCCAAGTGCTGCTGGGTCAGCAGCAGCTCGATACCACTGTCTTCCACCATATAGGCCAGACGCTGCTCGGGGTAGCAAGGATCCAACGGGACATAGGCTCCTCCGGCCTTGAGGATGGCCAACAGTCCCACCACCATCTCGACGGAACGCTCTACTGCTATGCCCACCCGCGTCTCGGGCTGCACACCCAGGGTAACCAAATAATGGGCCAGACGATTGGCGCGGACATTGAGCTCGGCGTAGCTGACCCGCTGGTCGTCAAGGATTAGCGCTGTGGCATCGGGTCTCAGCAAGGCTTGGCGCTCGATCAGATGGTGTACCGGGGCGGCGTCGGAATCGCACTGAGTGTTATCGCCCCAAGCCTCAAGTCGCTGCCGCTCGCTCGTGCACAGCCATTCGATCTCACCAACCTTCCGCGTAGCGGATTCACACAATTGCATCAAGGCATTCACTAGATGCTGAATCAGTCGTTCGGCCACACCAGCGTCCAGCTTAGCGCGTGCATAGTCGCAGCGTAGCGCCAACGTCTCATGCTGGAAGGCGATCAGGGATACAGGGTAGTGGGCCTCATCCCGGTCATATACCTCACCAAACTTTAGCCCCCCCGGCAAGCTCTCGCGTAGTGTCGCATCCACCGGGAAATTCTCGAATACCACTATGCTGTCGAACAACCCATGGCCTCCCTGACCCGCACTGGATTGGATTTCGTAGAGCGGTGTATGTTCATGTTCACGGCTAGCAAGGTTTTGCGCCTGCAATTCACGCAGCCATTCTTCTACTCGCTGCTCGGGATGCAGAGAGGTAATGACTGGCAAGGTGTTAAATAAAGGCCCGATGAGCTGTTCTGCTCCAGCCAAGTCACCTGGTCGCCCTGCCACAGTGGCACCGAAGCAGACATTTCGCTGGCCGCTATACCGCGACAGTATCAGTGCCCAGGACGCCTGCACCAGAGTATTGACTGTTACCCGAATTTGTTTAGCGAAAGCCTCCAGTCGATGCGTAATTTCCCTGCTAAAGGTATGATTTACTTCGCCATGCCCCACACCGGAAACTATAGGCCTGGGCAGAGTATTGATCAGCAACGTGGGGGTTTCTAAGCAGAGAAGCTGCTCACGCCAATAGGCTTCACTGACATCGCTGTCACGGATTTGCAGCCAAGCGATGTAATCGCGATAACGGCCTATCGGCGAGAGCAAGGTTGCCCCTGCATAATGGCGCAGCACTTCGCCTATCAATTGTGAAATACTCCAGCCATCCGATAGTAGATGGTGGCGGGTCCAGATGAAGTGGTATCGCATTTCGCTCGTGCGCACCAGAGCGAAGCGCATCAGTGGAGGCTCGGCGAGATTCAAAGAACTGTGCAGCTCCTGAGCCAAGGCATCGAGCGCCACTGCATGATTTTCTAGCTCTCGCCAGTCTTCTTCCAACCAGATCAGATCGACTTGCCGGGCAACCCATTGCAACGGCCTTTCGCCTTGGCTTAAAAATCCTGTGCGCAGAATATCATGACGTGCAGCCACCGTTTCCCAGGCTACCTTGAAGCGCTTGGGGTTCAGGCCATCAATATCCACCCGCATTTGGTTGAGATAAGTATTCTCATGAGTGTCGTAGAGACTGTGGTACAACATACCCTGCTGCAGAGGTGAGAGCGGATAGATATCTTCAACATTAGCCATATCCAGCCGAAGAGCGTCAAGTTGTGCCTGAGTGAGTCCCGCCAGCGGAAAATCTGAAGGCGTCGCGCCATATGCACTAGCGGCACAGTGATCAATAAGTGATGTCAGTTGCTCCACAAAACGGTCAAGTAATTCCGCGACCTGTGCTTCACAGTGTATCTCTCCGCTATAGGTCCAGTTCAGGTGAAGTTTTCCATCCCTGACCATTGCGCTCACATCAAACCAAGTGCGACGTTGACTCGAGGGAGAACGTGCCTTCCCCGCATTCTCTGAGGCCAACTTCCAATTGGTGGAAGTATCCAGAGTACGGTCGAACTGGCCCAGGTAGTTAAAAGTAACCTGTGGATATGCCCCCTGTGCCAGTACCACGTCCCCCCCGCCTAGGTAACGTAATACGCCGTAGCCAATCCCCTTGTTCGGCACACTCCGCAGTTGTTCCTTTATCGCTTTGAGACTTGCCCCTGGACTCGTACTCTCGGGCGCCAGTCGCACTGGATACAACGAGGTGAACCAGCCTACGCTACGACTCAGGTCGATACCATCGAACAGATCCTCCCTGCCGTGTCCTTCCAGTTCAATAAGCATGCTGTCGCGTTCACTCCACTCGCACAGAGTGTGAGCTAGAGCGGCGAGCAGAATGTCATCAATCTGCGTGCGATAAACCTTGTGTATCGGCCCCAGTAATCTACTCGTCAGCTCAGCATCCAACACCCGGCCGAGAGAGCGTGCATCAGCAACGGTGTTGGCTCCTTGTGGGTCATGCGCGGGCAGGCACGGCTCGCTTTCCTTCGCTATGGATTGCCAATAATCACGCTCCGCTTCCAACGCCTCAGAAGCAGCGTACCCTTCTAGAGCATGTGACCATTGAGAAATTGAACTAGTCGCAGATGGCAGCACTACGGCTTGCCCTTGGCTTAATTGCTCATAGGCGGTTTGCAGATCCTCGAGTAGTACGCGCCATGACACACCGTCCACTACCAGGTGGTGCACCACGAGTAACAGCCGACCACCACGCTCCTCACCTAGATACATCCAGATAGCACGAAACGGCCGATCTAGGGTCAGACTGCGCTGTCCGACATCGGCAGTACAAGCGATGGCTTTCGCTGTATCCGCCTCAGCACTGAGGTCAACTGTCTCGACAAGGTCGCCGGTGACACTGGAATAGGCCTGCTGCCAGCCGTTTCCGAAACGCTCAAAGCGCAACCGTAAAGCACCATGATGATGCACCACCGCCTCTACAGCACGATGCAACAGCGCGGTATTTACTAAATCGATCGCTTCCAGCATCACAGACTGATTCCAGTGATGTGGTTCGGCAAAATTCTGCTCGAAGAACCAGCGTTGTACCGGCAGCAGTGCAAAGGGAGCAGCTTTATCTGGCACAGTCGCTTGTTTAGGTGCGGCGGCAGCAAGGGGAGTGGCCATCGCCGCCACAGAGGCCACGGTCTGCCCTTCCATCAATTGTTTGGGTGTTACCTTGTAGCCACGTTTACGCGAGCGCGCGACGATCTGCAGGCTAAGGATTGAGTCTCCCCCCAGCTCGAAGAAGTTGTCGTTGCGCCCAACTCGTTTGCAGCCGATTACCTCTGCCCATACCTCAGCCAAGGCAATTTCAATATCGCCTTGAGGCGGGTCATAGGGTAAATCGACCGGATCGGGAGAAGGCAACGCCTGCTTGTCTAGCTTACCGTTACCTGTTAACGGCATCTTGTCGAGCATTATGATACGCGCTGGCACCATATAGTCTGGCAAGCAATCCTGCAGTGCATGACGCAGGGTCTCTTCGTCGAGCGTGTCATCCTGTGCCACACAGTAGCCGATGAGTTGGATCCGCGTCGTATCTCTATCAACGGGCTGCGCCACGACGACAGCATCCCACACGCCATCCAACTCGCGCATCTGCACGGCGACCTCTCCCGGTTCAACCCGATAGCCACGCACCTTGACCTGTCCATCGTTGCGGCCTAGAAACTCTAGCCGCCCATCCTGCCCAAGCTTGACGCGATCCCCAGTGCGGTAGAGACGTGTTCCCTGCTCTTTCCCCCACGGATTCGCCACGAAGCGCTCCGCACTGAATGACGACCGATTCAGGTAACCTTGCGCAAGCCCTTCGCCGGCGATATACAGCTCACCGGGTACGCCTGCTGGTATGGGGTTCATGTCAGCATCAAGCACATGCATGGTCAAATTGTCTAGTGGCCACCCCAACGATGGAGCCCAATGCCCATTATCCACTTGCGGCTCAAGCACACCACACAGGGCACCTACTGTTGTTTCAGTGGGACCGTAGTGATTAACGATACGGCTCTCAGGCCGATACCGCCGCACACTACCTATCAGTTCAGCATCGCAGGCTTCTCCACCCAATATCAGGGTATGTTCGGGCAAGACATCTGCCGGGTTGCGCGCTTGCAGTAGGCTACGTAGATGGCTCGGTACTATCTTCAGCGTTGCTACACGCTTACGTGACATGTAATCCGCAAAGGCATCCGGGTCGAAGGCACGTTCAGGAGAGATCAGGTGTAAAGGATGACCCCCGCATAGAGCCCCAAAAAGCACAGTATGACCGAGATCCGCCGACACCGTCGAGGCCATCGCCATGCTGGAACTAGGCGGAAGAGCCAAACGTCGAAGCACACCCTGAACATAGTTGTTCAGCGCCCTATGGCTGACGCTCACGCCCTTCGGCACGCCTGTGGAACCAGAGGTGTAGATCACATACGCTGGCTGTTGCGGCGAAATAATTGGTTTTTGAATTTGGCCGTCATTTCTCTCCTGAAGTAGCGTTTCCAGTGTCAACAGACTGGCACCACACTCTTGGATATCGTTGTTGGATGCCTGATAAAGAATCGAGCAAAGCTGACTATCGTCGACGATATCGGCAATGCGTGAGAATGGCCATTTGGGATCAAGGGCAACATAGGCTGCCCCAGCCTTGAGAATGCCCAGAATTCCGATCACCCACTCAGGAGAACGCTCAATGCACAGACCAACGAGTTGGCCACTGCCAATACCACGCGTCGAGAAAGCATGAGCCAACCTATCCGTAAAAGCATCAAGTTCGGCAAAGCTCAGCGAACATTCCTCGCCACGCAAGGCCAAGGCCGCAGGATCGCGCTCGACCTGTGCCGAGAACAACGCCACAACATCATCCATCTCCCAACGAGACACAGCCCCTGCGACGCCTTCACCGGCATTCTTCGATAATGGCAGTCCGATTTCGCCCAAACGTCGCTCGGGGCTACACAGGGCCGATAATAAGAGAGGCAGCTCGCGTCCCAGCTCTTCCACAGCCGCATCATCAAGCCATGCACCATGATAAGCCAAGTTTAATCCCATTTTCTTTCCGGGCATGACGATCAAACTCAATGGGTAACTGTTACGCCCCTCATTACGTAGCACACCATCACCATCCATCACCTGTTCGCCGGAAGTTATCTCGATGTTCGCTGGCTGCGACTTCAAGGCTTCGTCGATAGGATAATTTTCAAACACCACCGCTGTGTGGAACAGTTTTTGACCATCTGTAATTCCGGCATGACGCTGGATATCTGACAGAGGTATCAATTCGTATTGGCGCAGTTCGGCATTTTGCCGCTGCAACTCCCCTAGCCATTCGCGCACACACTTTGCAGGATCAATCTCAACCCGTAACGGCAGAGTATTGACAAACATTCCTACCATGGTGTCGGCACCAGCAAACTCCGACGAACGCCCCGAGACCGTGCTGCCGAACATTACATGCCGTGTACCGGCATGGCGTGCCAGCAGCAATCCCCAGGCGCCCTGCACCAGAGTGTTCAGCGTCAGGCCCATGCGCTGAGCGCTCAACTTAAGGAGCGACGTCTGGTCTTCACTAAGCTCAAAAGACTGTTCAGCATAGCCCGGAGCATTTCTATTGCCCCGACCAGCCGGTAGCGGCGTAGGTGCTTCGAAGTCGGCTAGCTTCTTACGCCAATGGTCATCGGCCTCCATACGTCCTTGTTGGCATACCCATTTCACATACTCCGCATAAGAAGACTCGAGTGCTCCAAAATCGAGCGGATTGCCCTTGCACAAAGCCCGATAGGCTACCAACACATCGCGCAGTACGATGCCTATGCTCCAGCCATCAAGCGCCAAGTGATGGAGACTCCATACGCACCACCAGCTTTGTTCAGAGGTGCGTATCAGATGCAATCGAATATCCGCCGCATGACGAAAATCGAAACCTTGCCGGTGTTCTTCCTCCAGAAAACGTTTGAGAGCTGCCTTTTGCTCCCGCTCCCTGCGGCCACGCCAATCCTGCTCCTGCAACTGCACCGGCCGCTGCTTGAAGACGATCTGCAAAGGAGTATCCACTTCTTCCCAGCGATAATCAGTACGTAACGCCTGATGTCTGGCAACGACGGCCTCCCACGCCTTTCCCAGTGCAACTGGGTCGAGTTCGCCATTCATTACGAAGAGTCGGTGATAATAGTAGGGATCCGAAAAACTTGCTTGCAGCGAGTAGGACAAAATGCCTTGCTGCAAAGGGGTCATCGGAATGATAACTTCAATATCCTGCTTGCGGCGCATCTTGCTAGTTTCCATTTATATCTTCCATTCCAGTCAATGAGAACTTACCGAGGATTGAAGCAGTCTCTCAAAGCACTTCGTCGAGCCAATCATCGAGTGTCACTTCGCCAATATCGACGCCAACCAAATCGGATTGGGTTACCCCCCCTGCCTCAGTATCGAGGCAATGAGCAACCAAGGCCTCCAGTTCGGCTCTCCACCCATCCATGAACTCATCAACCGTGCTACGCGAATAACGTGCGGTGCTGTAATTTAGAGTCATACACAATTCACCGTCGAAGATCTGACCATTGATCGTGAAATCATGGGTAGCAGTTCCGTTCGCATCTATAGCAACTCCAGCGCTTTCCCTAGCAGGCCGCCATAATGAGTTTTTATCGAAACTTCCATCGAGTTGACCAAGATAATTGAAGACAATGCTGGCCTGCGGTAATGCTGAAATCACCCTGCTCTCATCCTCGCTACCAAGGTATTTCAAGACCCCGTAGCCCAATCCATTACTCGGTATCCCACGCAGCATTTCCTTGACTCGCTTGATCGCCGCACCATGCTCGCCAAGCGGGTTGAGCACCACAGGATACAAACTGGTGAACCACCCCACTGTGCGCGATAGATCAATATCCTTGTACAAATCCTCGCGACCATGCCCCTCAAGGTCGATTAAGATCCGTTCGTGACCGCTCCAAGCGCACAGCGCCCTACCTAAAGCCACTAGCAACAGGTCATTGATCTGGGTGCGGTACGCTTTCGGCGCCTCCTTGACTAAGGCTTCGGTGACTTTCTCATCGAACGTAAGTTGCACACTCTCTTGATGACAAAGTTGTCTCTCCCCCTGAGGATGATCACAGGGCAGCTCTGTAGGCGTAGCTGCCAATGCCTGCCAATGAGCCAGTTCGCTAGAGAAGCTCGATACATCGTTGCTCAAGCGGTTTGCCCAGCGCTGGTAGCTACTGCTCTTCGGCGGCAGCTTGATGTTTTTGCAACTATTTGCCTGGGTGTATGCCACCTGTAGGTCGTCAAGCAAGATACGCCACGAAACCCCATCCACCACTAGATGGTGAATGGTCAGTAACAGCCTCCAGCTACCGTCAGCCATCTCGATGGCCAGTGCACGCAGCAACGGTCCTTCAGCTAAATCCATACTGAGTTGGGCCTGATTGCACAGTGCTTCAACCTCGCCGGCATTGGCCGCTTGGCGAACCCACAGCACCTCCCCATCTGTTTCCGGCGTCACTGGCGCGTAGAATTGAACCCACCTACCATCCGTGTCTTGTCTATAGCGCAAGCGCAATGCATCGTGATGTGCAACGAGCGCATGCAGTGCTGACTTCAGAGGCGCTATATAGAGTTGCTCACGACTCTCTAGCAACACCGTCTGGTTCCAGTGATGCCTTGCAGATAAAGACATATCAAAGAACCACGACTGAATCGGCAATAAGGGAACCTCGCTATCCAACTCTTCTTCGTCGGTAAAGGTCTGTGATGCTGACGTCACCAACGCCAACGCCATTACTGAAGGGAATTCAAATAACTGCTTGGGACTTAACTTCCACCCCTCATCACGCGCCTTGGCAACGACTTGTAACGTGAGAATCGAATCCCCACCCATTTCAAAGAAGTTGTCGTGACGGCCAACCCGCTCAACGCCCAATACTTCTGACCAGATTTGCGCCAGCACTTCCTCCACCTCACCCTGAGGCGGCTCGTACTGCGAACCACTGGCCAAATCCGGCTCAGGCAAGGCCTTGCGATCCACCTTGCCGTTGGCATTCAACGGCAGTGCCTCCAATGTGACCACGACGCTTGGCACCATATAATCCGGCAGCCGTTGCCCCAGCGCTTCACGTAGTGAGCTAGTATCGAGTTCACTGTCGGCCTGGGGAACCACATAAGCGACTAGCCTAGAACCACCGGGGCTTTCTTGAGCGATCACTACTGACTCGCGAACCTCCGGCTGAGCTAATAGCTCGGCTTCGATCTCACCCAGTTCGATACGCAAGCCGCGTATCTTCACCTGGTGATCAAGGCGGCCCAGGTACTCGAGCTGGCCATCTTCCCGCCAGCGCACTAGATCGCCAGTGCGGTAGAGGCGCTCGCCCTGCGCAAATGGATCAGCGATAAAACGTTCTGCAGTAAGATCTGGGCGGTGTAAGTAGCCTCGCGCCAAGCCAATGCCTCCGAGATAGAGCTCACCAGCGACATCTGGCGGTGCCAAATTAAGATCGCCATCCAGTACGTAGGTACGGATACCGACGATCGGTTGACCTATGGCTACGTGGTTGCGTCCATCGTCTTGGCAAGTCCAGTGAGTCACATCAATGGCCGCTTCGGTGGGGCCGTAGAGGTTGTAGAGTGCCGTGTGAGGCAACCGTACCAATACTTGGTTCTGCAGCTCAGCCTGTAGCGCCTCACCGCTACATACTAGGCGCGTCAGACTGGTACAGGTTTCTACCTCACCATGAACCAGGAAGGCCTGTAGCATTGAAGGTACAAAATGTAGCGTGGTGATCCCATGGGTACGGATCAAATCGACCAGTTGTGCCGGTTCACGATGGGCACCTGATGGCGCCATCACCAACCGAGCCCCCTGCATTAGCGGCCAGAAGAACTCCCACACCGAGACATCGAAGCTGAAGGGCGTCTTCTGTAGCACCGCATCGTCGGTCGTTAGGCCATAAGCTTCCTGCATCCACTCTAGGCGATTGGTCAGTGCATAGTGACGGTTGGCCGCGCCCTTGGGTCGCCCGGTAGAACCCGAGGTGTAAATCACATAAGCGAGATTTTCGCCGTGCATTGCCACGTTTGGATTGGTCGACGCATGGTGCGATACATCCAACTGATCCAGTTCAATGACATTCAAGCTTTCAGCTACTCGTAACGACTCACGAAGATGTTGCTGGGTGAGTAACAGCTCGATACCGCTGTCTTCGACCATATAAGCCAGTCGATCGCTCGGATAATCCGGATCCAACGGTACGTAAGCACCACCCGCTTTAAGGATACCCAACAACCCCACCACCATCTCGATGGAGCGTTCAACAGCAATGCCTACCCGTGTTTCGGGTTTTACACCTAGTCCGACCAGATAGTGGGCCAAGCGATTGGCGCGAGTATTGAGTTCGGCGTAGCTGAGTGACTGACCTGCGAACACTAATGCCGGAGCATCGGGGATTTCCGCAGCCTGCTGCTCAATCAGTTGATAGATTGGTACAGTCTCGGAATATTGTTGGGTATTCTCTCCCCACCCGCTCAACAACAGCTGCTCGTCCGTTCTGAGTAGGCTGATCTCACTTATTGGTTGTTGAGGAACCGCTTGCAGATTCTCTACGATGCCTTCAATGGCTGCACTCAGGTAATCACACAACCGCTGAGCACCGATGATACGGCTCACCTGGCCTACCAACTGAAAGCCGTTACCTAGATCGTCCACCGACATCGTGATCGGGTAGTTGGTACGATCCTTGCCACCCAGCGCTTCCATCCCTGCCCACACCCGGCGGGCGGTGCCCTTAGCCTGCGGCGTACTGTAGCGATAGTTCAACAAGGTCGAGAACAACGGGGCTCCCCCAGGCAGGCTGCTGCAGCGTTGAGCCAAGGCGAGGCTTGCATGCTCATGGTGCAACAGCTCGGTCAACACGTCATGAGTCCGGCGCAGACAGTCAGCCACACCGTTCGCGCCCAGACCGATGCGGACAGGTAAGGTATTGATGAACATTCCCAGCGCCTGTGCTGAGCCCTCGGTGCCTTGCATTCGACCGAACAGCAGGGTGCCGAACACTACGTCGTCCCGGCCCGTCGTCTTGCTCAGCACCAGGGCCCAAGCCAAGTGGAATAGACTGGCCGTGCTCACACCATGGCGCTGCGCCTGCTGTCGAACTTGCCTAGCCAGCTCTGCCTCCAGCGGCAAGCGCACTTCCTCTATGTCGCTGCCATCGCCCCGAATATCCAACAATCCGAACGGAGCAGTGGGCTCGTCCACGTCACCCAGCCGCTCTCTAAAGAAGGCTTCGTGCTCTGCCGGATTCACACCCAGCCTCGCCTGAGCCACGAAATTACGGAATGGAAGCGATTTGGGCAGCTCTTCCTCTCGTCCTTGCTGGATTAGGGCAATCTCGTCTACCAGCAGATCAAGTGTGGTGTGATCCAGTACCAGGTGGTGGCTGGGCAGTTGCAGCAGCCATCGCCCTTGCTCAGCATCTTGTGCCGCAATAGCTCGCACCATCGGCGCCTGGCGTACATCAATGCGATAATGTTCAGGATCAACATGGGCGTTTAGCAGTTCGGAAACGCTGCACGAGGTATCGGTTCCCTCCACCTCTAGCCACTCCAACTCTAGTGAGGCGTGCCGATACACCACTTGCACTGGCTCATGAAGCCCTTCCCAGAGCACTGCAGTGCGCAAAATATCGTGACGGGCAATCAGTTGATTGAAACCAGCAACAAACTGCTCAAGCCGTTCCTGACTATCAAAACCAAGTAAGCAAGGAAGTACATAAGTATCACCCTCTTCCTGCAACCGATGATGGAACAGGATGCCCTCCTGCAATGGCGCCAGAGGGTAAATATCCTGAATATTATTCGCTCCGCCTGGCACTGCATCTTCTATGCGACTGATTTCATTAGTATCCAAGTCGATCAGTGTCAGCATATCCGGCTGGATCGACTGACAATGCTCTGGAATCCTATTGGGCGGTACAACCAGTTGTTTCCTATTAGGCTCTAGGGACAGTGCCTTGGCGAAGGCCGCCAATTCGGGCGACTGGAACAGCGTTCGTACTTGAGACTCCAGGCCTCGAACCCGCATACGCTCAAGCACACTCAGTGCCAACAGCGAATGTCCCCCTAGCTCGAAGAAGTTGTCGTGACGACCTACCCGCTCGACACCCAGCACCTCGCTCCAAATCGTCGCTAGCGTCTCTTCCGTCTCACCCTGGGGTGGCTCATATTGCGCGTTACTGGCGAAGTCGGGCTCGGGCAATGCTTTGCGATCCACCTTGCCGTTGGGCGTTAGTGGTAAGGCATCAAGCATCACCACCACACTTGGCACCATATAGTCGGGCACTACCTGTCCCAGGCGTTCGCGTAGCTCGGCAGTATTGATCGATTCATGTGTCTGGGCGACAGCATAAGCCACTAACCTGTCTCCTCCCGGCCCTTCCTGGGCCACCACTACCGCTTCTCGTATAACATCGAATTCCACCAACCGAGACTCTATCTCTCCCAACTCAATACGCTGGCCTCGTATCTTGACCTGCTGATCGGTGCGCCCGATGTATTCAAGCGCCCCATCGGTGCGATAGCGGGCCAGATCGCCTGTCCGGTAAAGCCGCTCCCCAGGCACATCGGCAAACGGGTTGGGCACGAAGCGCTCCGACGTAAGCTTCGGTTGGTTCAGGTAACCCCGCCCAACACCGACACCGGCGACATATAGTTCGCCACTCACCCCCGTTGGTAGTGGGTTCAGTTGGTTGTCGAGAACGATTAGCTGGGTGTTATCGGCCGGTTTGCCGATCGGCACCACGGCTACGTGTTCGTCATCGTCGCTACGCAGTAAGTGCAGGGATACGTCATCGGCACATTCTGCAGGGCCATAGGCATTGACCAATGGGATCGCTGGATAGCGTGTAAACCATTGGCGCACTAGTTCATACGTTGAGGCTTCGCCCGTGGGCAGCAACCAGCGCAGTGCTGGCAGGTCGACTGAGGTAGTATTCAACATTCCCTGGATCACTGCAGGTACGCTTTGCAGTACTGTGACGCCGTTGTCGCGCACATAAGGGAGCAACGCACTGGGGTCGCGTGCAATCTCATCAGGCACGATCTCGATGCGAGCACCACACAACAGTCCCGCCAGCGTTTGCCAGACGGAGATATCGAAACTCAGCGCTGCAGTCTGGGCGATGACATCACTGGCCGACAGATCCAGGTAGGGAACCTTGCTCAACTGGTTATTGAGCATGCCACGATGACTAACGACTACACCCTTGGGTTCACCGGTCGAACCGGAGGTATAGATGACATAGGCGGCCTGATCAGGGTGCACAGGTACGGTGATATCCCCCTCTAGCCCTTCCGACACGACGAGATCTTCGAACACGAGCATCCGCGGTGGATTGGGCATGGATGCAAGCACAGTTTCGAGGCGCGGTGCTTGCTCAGCAGTGGCAACCAGAACCGATGCATGGCTGGACGCCAGCATATTGGCGATACGCTGATCAGGAAGTCGGGTATCCAGCGCCAGATACGCACCGCCAGACTTGAACGTACCCAGAATCATGCTTGGCAACGCTAGGCCGCGCTCGGCATGCAGGGCGACGACATTATCCTTCTTCACCCCTGCTTGCCGCAGTGCTTGGGCAATGCGATTGGAGGTGTCCTCTAGCTGATCATAAGTGAGTGTGTCTCCCTGATGGCGAACGGCAACTTGGCGTGGATGCTGTCGTACCTGCTCACGGAACAGGTCGATATAACCTCGCTCAAAGGGATAAGCAACCGACTGCCCTGTACATTGCGCCCGCTGTGTCTCCATCTCATTAACAGGCAATACGTCCAATTCATGATAGGGAGCATCAGGCCTGTCAATAATGTGCAAGAGAATTTGACGGAAGCCCGAGAGCAGCCTCTCGACCTCGGAATCGTCAAACTTTCGGGTGTCGTAGGAGAGCTGCAGCATCAATTGCTCGCCAGGCACCACCACTACGGTCAAGGGGTAATTGGTGTGGGTGCGGTTGCCCTTGATAGACACATGAAGATCATGGATTTTCTCCGTTATGCTGGCATCTATCGGCGCATTTTCGAATACAAAGAGGCTATCGAATAGACTGCGTCCTTGTGACAGCTCTCCCAACGATTGAATTTCGACTAATGGTAGGTGCTCGTATTGACGCATCTCCAGGTTTTTCCCCAATAGCGCATGCAGCCAATCAAGGACGGATGTTTGCGGCGAAGGGGCTGACACACGCAGAGGAATCGTGTTGATAAACAGCCCCATCGTCTCCTGTATGCCCTCCAGTTCTAGCGGGCGCCCAGCCACTGTCACGCCGAATAGGATGTCATCCACCTGGGAAAGCCGTCCTAACAGCAGTGCCCATGCCCCTTGTACGATCGTATTGACAGTCAATTGATGCTGTCGGGCAACGTTTTGTAGCTCTGCACTCTCATCGTGGGAGAGCGAGGAGAATACATCAGCCACCGTGGCAACACTGTCGTGCGAACCGTGCGGCTTAAGATAAGGAATCGGCGTTATCTCATCGAAACCTTCAAGCTCATGTTGCCAATAGTTGCGTAGCACATTGGCATCCTGCTGCTGCAACCAAGCGATAAAATCACGATACGGCCTTGGTTGCGTCAACTCGTAATTCGTCCCGAGACGATAGGCATCGTAGTAGTGGAAAAAATCGCTGAGCAACAGGGAGCGGCACCAGGCATCCATCAGAATATGGTGGAAACTCTGTACGACGTAGAACAGGTTCTCCGCCAGTTGAATAAGGCGTACCTTTAGCAATGGTGGCCGTTCCAGGTCGAAGCCATCATCAAGCTCCTGACGCAATAACACCGCCAAGCGCCGATCGGCCTCATCCTCGTCAATACCGCGCCAATCGATATATTCCACAGGTGAAGGAATTTGCCGATACACCACCTGCAACTGTATCTCTTCGGTTTGCCATACGAACCCTGTACGTAGAACCTCATACCGTTCTCCGACTCGCTGCCAGGCTTTCTCGAAAGCATTGACGTCGATAGGCGAAGCAAACCGGTAGCGATCCTGCATCATGTACATACCAGCGCCTGGATTGAGCAGGGTATGCAATAGCAGCCCTTGCTGCATCGGCGCCAACGGGTAGATGTCCTCAACATTGGCAACATCCAATCGCAAGCCGTCAAGCAGCCCTTGACTCAGCCCCGCCAGCGGGAAGTCCGAAGGCGTCGCGCCACGAACGCCACTAGCACAGTGCTCAATCAATGCCTCTAGTTGCGCTTGGAAGCTTACTTGCAAGGCATGTATCGCTGCCTCGCTGTGAATCTCACGACTGTAATTCCAGTCGAAGCGCAGTTGGCCATCTTGAACCCAGGCCACCACCTCAATCCAGGTACGGCGCTTGCTTTGCGGCGCGCGAGCCTGCCCTGCATTCTCTTTGGCGAGCCGCCAGGCCCCATCGCCCTGTAGTGAGCGATCCAACTGGCCTAGATAATTGAAGGTGACCTGGGGGTAGGCACCACCGACCAGCGCGAGCTCTTCTTTCAAATAGCGCAGCACGCCGTAGCCGAGCCCCTTTTCAGGCACTTGGCGAAGTTGCTCCTTGATTGCTTTTAGGCTTGTACCGGGCTCCGCATTACCTGGGGTCAGGCGAACCGGGTAGAGCGAGGTGAACCAACCTACGCTGCGACTGAGATCGACGCCGTCGAACAGATCTTCGCGGCCATGGCCTTCCAGTTCGATTAGTACACTGTCTCGCTCCGCCCATTGGCACAGGGCGCTCGATAGTGCAGTGAGGAGCAGGTCATCCACCTGGGTGCGGTAGGCTTTATGCACCGGCCCCAGCAGTTGCGTGGTCGCTTCGGTAGGCAAGCTGCCAACGAGCGATGCGGTGTCGGAGACGGTGTTGCTGCCATGGGGATTACGTGCCGGTAGGCTAGGCTCTGGCTCTTTGACAAGGCCCTCCCAATAGGAGCATTGCTCAGCCAAAGCCTCCGATTTGGCATAGTCGGCCAGGGCACGCGCCCACTCATCTAGCGAGGTGGTTGCCGGTGGTAGGTCGACTGTCTTTCCTGCACTTAACTGCGCATAGGCCGCTTGCAGGTCGTCGAGGATCACGCGCCACGAGACGCCGTCTACCACTAGGTGGTGAGCCACTAGCAGCAATCGCCCGCCGCGCTCGCCTCCCAGTGCCATCCAGATGGCTCGGAACGGCCGCTCCAGGCTTAGGCTGTGTTGCGCAGCATCGGCGGCCTGGGTGATGGCCTGCGCCGGATCCGCATGGTCACTCAGATCCAGGTGCTTGAAGAGGTCATCGGCTAGCTTGCCATAGGCTTGTTGCCAGCTATCGCCAACGCGCTCAAAGCGCAGCCGCAAGGCACCATGGTGATCGACCACTGCCTCAATGGCACGCCGTAGCAGCGCGGCATCTACATCACTGGCCGCTTCCAGCATCAACGACTGATTCCAATGGTGTGGCTCAGCGAAGTTCTGCTCGAAGAACCAGCGCTGTACCGGCAGCAGTGCGAAGGGGGCCACCTTATCGGGCGCAACCACTTGTTTAGGTACGGCAGCCGCCAAGGGCGTGGCCATCGCCGCCACGGCGGCAACGGTCTGCCCTTCCATCAACTGCTTGGGCGTTACCTTGTAGCCACGCTTACGCGAGCGCGCGACGATCTGCAAGCTGAGGATGGAGTCGCCACCCAGTTCGAAGAAGTTGTCATTACGCCCCACCTGCTCACAGCCGATTACATCGGCCCAGACCGCTGCCAACGCCTCCTCTGCTTCTCCCTGGGGAGCTTCAAAGGCTTTACCACCGCCGGTTTGCACCGGCTCGGGCAGCGCCTTGCGATCCAGCTTGCCATTGGCGGTTAGCGGTAAGGCATCCAGCCGTACCATGGCGCTGGGTACCATATAGTCCGGCACGCGCTCGCCTAGTTGCGTGAGTAACTCGGCATCATCGACGCCGCTCCCGGCTGCCATCACCACATAGGCGTAAAGTTGCGCGCGGCCTTCCTCGTTTTCTCGTGCAATCACCTCAGCTTCCGCAATACCCGGCTGATCGCGCAGCAGGGCAGCGATCTCGCTCGGCTCCACCCGATAACCGCGAATTTTGACCTGATCATCCACACGGCCAAGAAACGCCAGGCTACCGTCGGCCAGTTGGCGTACCCGGTCACCGCTGCGATAGAGCCGCTCTCCCGCATGGAAGGGGCTGGCAACAAAACGTTCCGCTGTTTGCCCCAGCCGCTGTAGATAGCCTTGAGCCAGCCCTGGGCCACCCAGGTAAAGTTCCCCAGCTACGCCCTTAGGTACTGGATTAAGCCAGGGGTCGAGCACATAAGCCTGAGCGTTGACCAGCGGTGTGCCGATCGGCAGTGTGCTGGCAGCTCGATCGGCCATGTCGGCCTGCTGGGTGAGAATACCTACCGTGGTTTCCGTAGGCCCGTAGTGATTGAGCACCCGGCAGGTTGGCTTCAGCTCGGCGATACGTTCCAGTAGCGCCCAGTCGGTCGCTTCGCCGCCCAGAATCAGGCGCTCGTGCGGAAGCACGTCAGCCGGAGTTGCCGCACTCAGCAGTGCCCGCAGATGGCTGGGCACAACCTTGAGCACATCCACCTGCTGTTCCCGCATATAAGCCGCAAAGGCATCTGGGTCGAAGGCGCACTCGGGGGAAATAAGGTGCAAGGTGCGGCCGGTGCACAAGGCACCAAACAGCACCGTATGCCCCAGATCCGCCGCCACCGTCGAGACCATCGCCATGTTGCGGGCACCCTCTGGTAGCGCCAACGCTTCCAGAACGCTCTGTACGTAATTGACCAGAGCACCGTGACTAACCGCCACCCCTTTAGGCTTACCCGTGGAGCCAGAGGTATAAATCACATAGGCCGTCTGCTGGGGATGGATGACGGGGGATTCACTCTCTACGGCAGCTGGAATATCGTCGGCAAACGCCAGCTCCATTACCGGAACGTCACCATTCCAGTCGCAAGCCGTACTGCTCAGCATTAAGCGAGCGCCACTGTCAGCCAG
>CEGE01000267.1_pt1 | contig 35420 bp, 32 predicted proteins | sample 306311 | NCBI WGS metagenome assembly CEGE01 (sample SAMEA2755654, study PRJEB7226) | microbial mat metagenome | biome: microbial mat; feature: hypersaline; material: grass silage | place: USA | collected 2014-02-19 | depth 0 m | reverse complement strand
CGGTATTTGGTGCCAGCGACTGCCTGGGCGCCAGCGGTCTCTCTTGGGAGACGCTGCGCCAGCAGTTAAACCCGGATCATATTGCCGTTTACGCCGGGAACTCCATTGGCCAGCTAGACGATCAGGGCTGGGGCGGCTTACTGAAAAGCCTGGTGAGTGGTCAACGCGCCACCTCCAAGCAGATGCCTCTGGGCTATGGTCAAATGCCCGCCGACTTTTTGAATGCCTATGTGCTGGGTAGCGTAGGTGGCACCGGCGCAGCGTTAGGCGCCTGTGCCAGCTTTCTCTATAACCTGCGCCTGGGTATTGATGACATTCGCGCCGGACGCCGCCGTGTGGTGATGGTGGGTACCGCAGATGCCCCCATCACCCCGGAAATCATCGAGGGTTTCAGGGCCATGGGTGCGCTAGCTGACGACGCTGGTCTGAAAGCCCTGGATGCTCTGGAGCTGCTCACCGACAGCGATTATCAGCGCGCCTGCCGTCCGTTTGCGCGCAACTGTGGCTTTACCATGGCGGAAGCCAGCCAGTTCGTGCTACTGATGGACGATGCCCTAGCGTTGGAAGTCGGCGCGGATATTCTCGGTGCGGTGCCTGATGTGTTCGTTAATGCCGATGGTTACAAGCGCTCGATTTCGGCGCCGGGCATCGGCAACTACATCACCCTCGGCAAAGCGACTGCGTTGGTGCGCGATATGCTGGGCGAAAAATCCCTTAAAGAGCGCAGCTTTTTGCACGCTCACGGCACCAGCACACCCAAAAACCGCATTACCGAATCCCATGTGTTCGACGAAATTGCCCGCGCCAACGGCATTAGCGACTGGCCCGTAGTGGCGATTAAAGCCTTTATTGGCCACTCACAAGGCTCCGCGGCGGGCGACCAGTTGGCGAGCGCACTGGGTAGTTTTGCCCACGACTTGCTGCCGGGCATTCCCACGCTGGATACGGTGGCTGACGATGTCTATGCTGAGCGGCTGCGCTTTTCTCAAACGGCACAAACTTTTCGCGCGGACGCTGCTTTTATTAACGCCAAGGGCTTCGGCGGCAACAACGCCACCGGCGTGGTGCTTTCACCTGCAGTGACCGAACGCCTGCTGACGCAGCGCCACGGCGCGGCGGCGGTGAACGCCTGGAAAACCCGTCGCGAAACCACCCGCGAAGCGGCAGCGGCCTACTTGGCCCAGGCAGACCATGGCCACTACGCCCCACGCTATCAGTTTGGTGAAGCGGTGCTGGAGGGCCCAGAGCTGGATATTCACGCTGACCGGATTCATATCCCCGGTTACGACCACGCCGTCTCCTTAACCAGCGATAACCCGTTTGGCTGCCTGGACGAGGAGAGCGAGGAATGACCACGCGCAAACTGAATATCGCCGTCTACCCCGGCACCTTCGACCCTATCACCAATGGCCATTTTGACCTGATCGAGCGCGGCGCACGGATGTTCGACAAAGTGGTCATCGCGGTGGCGGCAAGCCCTGGCAAAAGCCCCCACCTCGACTTGGAAACGCGCATGAGCTTAGTGAAAGCGGTCTGCGCGCCGCTGCCCAACGTTGAGGTGATCGGCTTCTCGACCCTGCTCACAACCATGATGCACGAACAGGGTGCGACAATCATTCTGCGCGGCCTGCGCGCGGTCTCTGACTTTGAGTACGAGCTGCAGTTGGCCAATATGAACCGCGCACAAAACCCGGAGCTGGAGAGCGTGTTTTTAACCCCCGCGGTAGAAAATTCGTATATCTCTTCAACCATCGTGCGCGAAATTGCCAAGCTTGGCGGCGATATTTCCCCCCTGGTGCATCCTCAGGTCGCCGAAGCGCTGCGTAACCACTACACTAGCTAGCCAACGCCATTGTTGAGTAAAACACTCAGGTATCTATACGCTACCTGGGTGTTAATGCCATCTGCGAGGTATGCCCATGGCCCTGATGATTACCGACGAGTGCATTAACTGCGACGTCTGCGAGCCCGAATGCCCCAATGATGCGATCTCCCCCGGTGAGGAGATCTACGTCATTGACCCTAATCTATGCACCGAGTGCGTGGGTCACTATGACGAACCTCAATGCCAACAGGTCTGCCCGGTGGACTGCATTCCACTTGACCCTGAACGCCACGAAAGCCAAGAACAGTTGATGAAGAAGTACCGCATCATCACTGCCGCCTAAACCCAATGCGGATTTGGGCCCTTGCTTGGCCAATCATCCTCTCCAATATCACCGTCCCACTGCTCGGGTTGGTGGATACCGCTGTGGTCGGGCACTTGCCCGACTCCCGCTACTTAGCCGGCGTTACCCTCGGCGCCACACTGTTTAGCTTCCTCTATTGGGGGTTTGGCTTTTTGCGCATGGGTACTACGGGGCTAGTCGCCCAAGCCATGGGGCGCGAGAGCGATACAGACGTGCGCAACCTGCTGGGGCAGTCGCTGATCATGGCGCTGGTGATTGGTAGCCTGCTGATTGTGTTTGCCTCGCCGCTGATTACGCTCGGTTTATGGCTCTTAGATGGTAGTGAAGTAGCGACCGATTTAGCCCGCGAGTACGCCCATATACGCCTCTGGTCTGCACCGGCGGTGCTCGCCAACTACGCCATTCTGGGCTGGTTTTTGGGCCAACAGAACTCCCGCGTTACGCTAATGATTCTACTGCTCACCAACAGCGTTAATATCGTGCTGGATTTATGGTTTGTGGTGGGTCTGGGAATGACCAGCAACGGCGTGGCCTGGGCGAGCGTAATCGCTGACTACAGTGCCCTAGCGTTTGGTAGCTACCTGGTGCTACGCCAGCTAACCCGACTGGATGGCCATTTTTTGCGCGAGCGTCTGCTGGCACTCGCAGCTTACACAGCCCTGTTTAACGTCAACGCCAACCTATTTGTGCGCACTCTCGGCCTGCTGTTTGCCATGGCGTTCTTTACCGCCCAGGGTGCTCGTCAAGGCGACACAGTGCTTGCTGCCAACGCTGTGCTGCTACAATTTATCATGCTCACCAGCTACGCCCTGGACGGTTTTGCCCACGCTGCCGAATCACTGATTGGGCGCGCCTATGGCCGTCAGGATTGGCAGGAATTTGCCGCCACTGTGCGCGCCGCCGCGCGATTTTCATTATGGACGGCTGGCGCTGCCGCCCTGCTGTTCGCGCTGGGCGGCAATGCGCTCATAGCGCTGCTCACCGGCCTTGAAGAGGTGCGTGCAACTGCGGCGCAGTACTTGCCCTGGATGGTCGTCATGCCGCTGATTGCGGTATGGAGCTACCTCCTTGATGGGGTGTTTATTGGCACCACTGCGGTACGTGAAATGCGTAACAGTATCTTTATTGGCCTAGCCGCCTATCTGCCCATTTGGTGGCTAACCCAGGGATTGGGCAATCATGGGCTCTGGCTGGCGTTTATGCTGTTCACGCTGGTGCGCTCGGCGGTGCTGATCGCCTACTACTATTTTCACTACCATCGCCCCTACCGGTTAAACCATTAGCGTTAAAACAGGCGCAATTAACCTCAACTACGCTAACGTAAGATTAAGCGGGCAGCTTCAACGTGAAAATTTCCGTACTCACCCGTATATTAGCTATGCCGTTACACTTCCAAAACCTTGCTTAGCCACTTCCTAATAATGAATAAAGAGAGCATCCCATGCTTAAAATGATCTCAAAACCGGCGGTAAAGCTGGTGGAGCGCTATCTCCCCGACCCGTATATTTTCGTACTATTGCTGACATTAATTGCCTCGGCCGCCGCAATCGCCATTGAGCGGCAAACACCGCTGGCAGTACTGCGCTTCTGGGGTGATGGCTTCTGGGGCTTGCTGACGTTCTCTATGCAGATGCTGCTGGTGCTGGTCACCGGTTTTATGCTGGCAAGCTCACCGCCAGTAAAACGCATTCTGCAGAAAATAGCCGGTACTGCGAAATCCCCTGGCGGTGCAATCATCCTAGTGACGCTGGTCTCATTGGCGGCCAGCTGGATTAACTGGGGGTTTGGCCTTGTGGTCGGCGCGCTATTTGCCAAAGAGCTGGCCCGGTTGATCCGCGTTGACTATCGGCTATTAGTGGCCAGTGCTTACTCAGGCTTTGTGGTGTGGCACGGCGGTTTGGCAGGTTCAATACCGCTAACCATCGCTACCGAAGGCCATTTTTCCGCCGATCAAATTGGAGTGATTGGTACCGGCTCTACGATTTTCGCCTTCTTCAACCTCGCTATTGTGGCCTGCCTATTTATTGCCATCCCACTGGTAAACCGCATGATGCTGCCGGATGAGAAGGATAGCGTCTATGTCGACCCAAATGTTCTGAATGAAGAGCCCGAGCCGGTTGGCCGCATTACTCGTCCTGCTGAACGCCTGGAAAATAGCTTTACCCTCGCCCTGCTGGTCGGTGTGCCGGGGCTGCTGTTCTTGCTTGATCACTTCCTGCTAAGGGGTGGTGGCTTAAACCTTAACGTCGTTAACTTTATGTTTCTGTTCCTAGCCATTGTGTTGCACCGCACGCCGCGTAATCTGCTCAATAGCCTGCACGAAGCTATTAAAGGCGGCGCAGGGATTGTCATACAATTCCCATTTTACGCTGGCATCATGGCCATTATGGTGCAGTCCGGGCTAGCAGAGAGCATGTCCGAGTGGCTGGTCTCCTTTGCCACCACCAATACACTGCCGTTCTGGTCGTTTATCAGCGCGGGTATTGTCAACCTATTCGTCCCTTCCGGCGGCGGCCAGTGGGCAGTTCAGGCACCGGTGATGCTACCGGCTGCTCAGGCCTTAGGAGCTGATATTCCGCGGGTTGCCATGGCGGTGGCTTGGGGCGATGCCTGGACTAACCTGCTACAGCCCTTCTGGGCACTCCCGGTGCTCGCCATTGCGGGCCTAAAGGCGAAAGATATTATGGGCTTCTGCCTGATTCAGCTTTTTATCACCGGCATTATTATTTCCGTCGGTCTGGTATGGTTTTAAACAACCGCCAATGACTGCCCGTCGCTCCGTTTGCCCAGCATATGAGTAACGGGCAGCCGTTATTGGTCTCACGTAGGAGCAGGAGCACCGAATGACAGACGCCGAAATCAGCGCTAACGCTGCCCTGCCTGGGCAGCATGAACTCTCCATGACCGTATTGATGACGCCCGATATGGCGAATTTCAGCGGCAAAGTCCATGGTGGTGCAATTCTTAAAAAGCTCGATGAAGTCGCTTTTGCTTGCGCCAGCCGCTATTCGGGCCACTATGTGGTGACGCTGTCAGTGGATCAGGTGTTGTTTAAGCAGCCGATTCATGTCGGTGAGCTGGTCACCTTTCTAGCCAGCGTTAATCATGTTGGTCGCTCGTCGATGGAAGTGGGCATCAAGGTCGTGGCTGAAGATATTCGTAATAAGCTGATCCGCCATACCAACAGTTGCTACCTCACCATGGTAGCAGTGGACGCTGATGGTAAACCCGCTAGCGTACCGCCGCTCAAGTTGGCCACACCGCTCCAGGAACTGCGTTTTGAAAAGGCGGCACTGCGCAAAAAATTACGCAAACAGGCAGAAAAAGAGGAACTGCTGACCCAGCAGCATTACCAGTCCCAGGCCCATTAAAGACCCAACGACAAGGAGTTCGTATGCCCGCCAGGGAACGCTATCCACACCTGCCTAAAGCGGTTGAATACGCCCATATTGGTTGGGATTTTTTTATTCTGACGCTAGTGGTGATTAATCTATCGCTACTGCTGTTTGATTCGCTGTTTCTGCTTGACCCTATTAACCAGGGCATCGCCAACCTCGCCCCCGGTTTTCACACCTTCTACGATGACGTGATTCATAGCCGTTTTATCACCATCGACCTGGTATTTGTCAGCTTTTTTATCGCCGACGTACTGCTGGGCTGGTCAATCGCGATTGCCGAGCGGCGCTACCACCGCTGGTTTTTCTACCCCTTCGTGCACTGGTACGATGTGCTGGGCTGCATTCCCCTCGCGGGCTTCCGACTACTGCGTATTTTACGCGTTGTATCGTTAATCAATCGGCTGCATCGCCTCGGCCTTATTGATGTTACCCACTGGTACATCTATCAATTTGTGGCCAAGTATTACGACATTCTGCTTGAGGAGCTTTCCGACCGCATCGCCCTGCGTCTATTGGGCAATGTACAGCAGCAGATACGCGCCAGCGATTCGCTGACCGAGCGCGTGATTGAACGTGTGATCATGCCCCGCAAAGCTCAGCTGATTCATGAGATCGCTCAGCGGCTGGAGAGCACTATCGGCAAAGCCTACCAGCACAACCGCCAATCCATTATGGCGGCAATCAGTGATTTAGTTAGCCGCACGCTACGGGAAAGCCCCGAGATTCAGCGCCTTAATCGCCTGCCCATGGGGCAGCAGGCCACCAGCGCGATGGAAGCATCACTCAGCGGCGTTGCTCAACGGCTAGTCGATGAGCTGCTGCTAGGCATTCATTCGGATGAGTTTAGGCAGTTAGTGGAGCGCACCGCCGACAGCGGCTTCGACACCTGGCTGACGGTTGACGAAGGCAGCAATCGGGTCACCGAGCAGGTGCTGTACGACGTCCTCGAAATGCTTAAAGACCAGGTGCGCCACCAGGGCTGGAAAGACCGCTACGAGTAATTCACAAAGTGACAGGGGCTAATGGGCGCTCGGTTAAACAGGCGGCGACGATACTCAATGCCTGAATCAGTTCACTGCGATCCGCCGCGGCCCCAACACATAGCCGAATCGCTTGGGGCGCTGGCGTGCTCCCGACACAAAAGGGCTCTGCGCTGCTGACCTTAACGCCCCGCTGCAGTAGCCGTTCACACAGCTCTACGGCCCGGCTCCCCTCTGGCAGCGCAAGCCATACATTGCTGCTGTGCGAACGCCCGCTTAAGGAAAAATCTTTTAGCCATTCGGCAGCCAACTGCTGACGCTCCGCGAGCTCCTGAGTTTGCCAGGTAAGTAATTTTTCCGCCGCGGGCTGATTAATCCAATGGCAAACCACATCGACCATTAGCGGTGGCACCATCCAACTCTGAGCGCGAAGGCCTGTCGCTAACCGCTCGTGCAAGCTTTTAGGCGCACGCAGTACGCCAATTCGTAGCCCACCCGCCAGCACTTTAGCGGTACTAAACACAAACAGCGTGCGCTCCGGCGCAAGCCTGTAAAGGGGTGTACCGCGCTGCTCAGCGGGTAGATACTGCACGCCATCTTCAATCAGCCAGATATCGTAGCGCCGTGCCAACGTTACCAGTCGCTCGCGGCGCGATTCGCTTAAACACGCGCCGGTGGGGTTGTTCTGTTCCGGCGTTAGATAAATCGCTCTAGGTGGCTGCCGGGCACACTGCGCCTCAAGCAGATCCATGCGCATCCCTTCACTGTCTTGACCAATGCCTACCAACTTTAGATGCCCCTGCTGCGCAGCGCTGATGGCACCGGGATAGGTCAAGGCATCAGCGGCCAACAGCTCGCCCGGCCTTAGCAAGGTGCTGAGCGCCAAACTAAGGCCATGCTGCCCACCCTGGGTAATGAGCAGCTCATCGGCCATCAGCGGCATACCCAAAGTATTTAACCAGCGAGCGAGTACTTCACGATGCTCATGACGCCCCTGGGCCTGTTGGTAAGTAACACCACGTGCTAATGCTGCCCCGGATTGACTTAAAGCGACCAGCGCTTCGCTCAACAGCGTCTGCCGCAACGGGTGGGGCGGTGGCAGGCTAAGGCTTAAATCGATCACACCGGCCGTTTCGTCAGCGGGAAACGTCAGGCTAAAAGCATTGTTTTGGTCTTGGCTCTTCACATAGGTGCCGCTACCCACCCGTGCCGACACCCAGCCATTGCGTTCAGCCTCAGCGTACCCCCGGGTTACCGTGCCAATGGTCACACCTAGCGCATCCGCCAAGCGGCGCTGGGGCGGCAATCGCTCCCCTGGCAGTAGTGTTCCCGCCTGGATAGCGGCTTCAATGGCACTGGCAATAGCGCGGTAACGTGAACCAGAAAATTCAGCTAGCGAAGGCACCCACATTGTCATGGTGACAATAAAACCTTTGACGTCAATTTAAACCCCATTATGCTAGCAAAAGCGGCAACAAAACAATCCTTACCACCAAATTGTATGGATACAATAAATGAATAGCGAATGGGTAATCCTCGGTCCGGCCGCGCTCTATATGATGTCGATGACGCTTACCCCAGGGCCGAACAACGTTATGCTTACCGCCTCTGGCGCTAACTTCGGCTTTAGGCGTACGCTGCCGCATATGTGGGGGATTTTAGGCGGCTGCTTTTTGTTGTTTGCAGGTATAGCACTGGGCTTGGGCGTGCTGTTTGAACGCTACCCGGCGATTCAAACGGCACTGCGCTGGATAGGCAGCGCGTATTTGCTCTATTTGGCTTGGAAAATTGCCAGCGCCCCGCCGCCCAATCTTAAGGCGCAGACCCATAGCGTACCCTTCACGTTTTGGCAGGCAGCGGCGTTTCAGTTCGCCAATCCAAAAGCGTGGGTAATGGGGCTGGCACTGATGGCGGGTTTTCTACCCGAAAGCGGTCAGCCGATAGTCAACGCGTTAGTGCTGGCGGGCTTTGCTGAACTAGTGGGACTACCGTGCATCGCTTTGTGGGCCGCCTTTGGCACGGCGATTGGGCAGTGGATCAAAACGGAGGCCGCGTGGCGGGCGTTCAATATCACCATGGGGGCATTGACCGCCGCCTGCGTCGTGCTGATTTTAGGTTAGCCTGAAAACGAGCTGTGCTCGGCTACCGTTAGCCGCAGCGCAGCGCTTCAATGCCGTCTTGATCATCAAGATGGATATTTAAGCGATCCGGACGGTGATCCATGGTGGCCATACTACCAGGGCGCAGCACGCGTACTTGCCGAGCGCCGCTATCGCTTTGTAACTGCGCAACGTTAGCCTCGTCGAAGGGCTCACCGATAGCGGATTGGATAGCGTCTAGATCACAGCTGGCAGCCTGCTCACCACTGGAACCGTTCGGCGCTACCGTTGGCGGCGGTGGCGCTGCGTCTACGTCGTCGTTGGCAGGGGAAATCGGCATTTGGGAACTAACGCAGGCCGTTAACAACAGTGCACAAGCGCTAACAGCAGCGAACTTAGCCAGAGTAATACGGGGTTTCATCCTTGAATCTCCAAAAATAGGGGCATGGAAACCGGTTATAAAAACCAACGGGCCGGGCGTTAGCCTAGCCCGTAGGATACCACTTGCTTTAAAACACAGTCTTACTTAATTATTCAGCGGCATCTTGGACGGCTTTACCGCCCTCTTGCACATCCTGACCAGCGCCAGAGATGGTGTTACAACCAGTTAGAACACCCGCTGTCATCAGCAGCATAAAGCTCATGGCCAATAATTTTTTCATTTTCCGTTCTCCTTAACGAGTCATTCAACATCGGGAAACTCCACTGGCAACGTCATTTGCCTCTTGGGAGTTTTTTCAGGGTAACAGCGTTTTGGCAATCGCGCTCGCTTTCCCTACGTCGCTTCGAGGCGACTATACTAGCAATTACCTAAACCCTTGCCCGGAGCCTATCCTTTGATCAAATTCGAGCTGGATGAACGCCTTGCCGCCGACACCTTCCCCATCGCAGACCTTCCGCTAAGCCGCGTGCTATTAATGAATGACGCACGCTATCCCTGGGTGATTCTAGTACCGCGCCACGCCTCTATTAGCGAAGTATTTGAGCTTCCTGCTGACGACCAGCAGCAGCTGTGGCGGGAAGCCACTCAGCTAGGTGAAGCAATGAAAACAGCGCTTAAGGGGGACAAAATCAATATTGCCTCGCTAGGCAATGTGGTTAGCCAACTGCATGTACACGTTGTGCTTAGACGGCACAGCGATGCGACCTGGCCGGCACCGGTATGGGGCAATGGCAGCCCCGAACCCTACGACCTGGATGGCCAGGCGCAGTTACGGGATCAGTTACTGGCACTTATCGACGGGCTTGATATATAGACGACTTTTACCCCGTTAATGGGTGGCCTTGACGAGCAGGTGGCTCATTGAGGAGCGGCCCACTGGCAGGCTGTGCGACGCCCGCAACACTAAGCGAAATCCCTAGTACTACTATCAGCGCACCACCGGCCAAGGCCACCCAGCCGGTGGCTTTTTGTACGCTGCGCTGGCTGTACTGCTGCTTGGATAAGCGCCGCTGCGCCCAGCCACGGGCAAAAATGCTCGCCAGGGCAAGCGCTGATACGGTTATCCCAGTGCCGATCGACATGGCCACTACCGATGCTACCCCCACCTCAAACTGACCCAGCAAGCTGGCTGCCCCCAGCATTAATACCGCCCCACTACAGGGACGCATACCAATGGCGCCGACCGTCATCATCGCCGTACGCCAATCTAACGTCTGATGCGGTTCAATATGGTGAGCACCACCGCAACAGTGGCTGTGGTCATGACCATGGCTATGTTCGTGGTTTGGATTATGTTCATGGTCTTGATTATGTTCATGGCCTGGGCTGTGCGAATGAGCCGCTCGCTCCGGCTGATAGGCTCGCCGCAACTGCTTGACGGCCCGCCAGCATAGCCACGCCCCTAACGCCGCCACCAGCAGAAAACTAGCCTGCTCGACCCAGGCAACGCTACCCATGGCCTGCCGGGTTATCCAGCCTAGGCCGTAAACCAGCACAACGACCAGCGCAATGGCGGTCACGCCTTGCAGTAAGGAGGCAGCAAAAGAGAGCCCCAAGGCGCGCTTTACCGCACCGCCGTGGGAGGCTAAGTAGGTCGCCAAGACGGCTTTACCGTGCCCCGGCCCGGCGGCATGAAAGACGCCATAAGCGAAGCTAATGCCTAGCAGGCTCACCCAGGTCGCCATGGTGGGGGTGCGCGACAGTTCGGTAATCGCCAGCGTTAGCGAACGGTGCAGATCACGCTGCCAACCAAGTAGCTGATAGCTCACGCTCTGAAACCCGCCTTGCCAAACGATGATGAGCACTGCTGCGGCTAGCAGCAGACCCAGCATTAACCCTAATTGACGTGTAAAGGGCCGTGTTAAAAACATTTAACCGCTCCACCGAAAAAGTTGTTATAAAGTAACAAGACCATAAAATAGCACGGCTCTGCCTGTTTTCGAACAGCGCCTAGCGACAATCAACTTGGCCGGTTTCGGCAAAATAGCGCCCCAAGCCGGGCTCACCACTCTCATCTTTATCGAGCAGCGCCGCTTGCATCACCAACTCAGGGTCGGGATCAGCGGGGAGAATAGACAACTCACAGACAGGCTCACCGTGAAGTATCAGTGCATCATCCCGTGGCTGGCCACCCTCCTCCTCGTGCACCACTTCGATGTAGTAGGTGGGGTCAAACACTTGGTAGCTAAGCATGGCATCTGTCAGCGGTTGGGGCGCTTCCAGCGGCAGGATAAACATAAAGGTAAGCCGCCCATCCCGCTCCATGGCGGTATATTCGCTTACCTCACCCAACGCCTGGCGTTCACCATTAATACTCACTTCGGTTAAATAGTGCTGCGCGGCGAGATTATCGCGAATCTCTTTGCCAAGCTGATCCAGCCCCTCCTCTAGACTGGCGTTTTCCACCTGCTGTAGTTCTTCAAAAACGACCAGGCTGTAGAAGGGATCCATCCGCCAGGTTTGATGCAGGCCACTCACCATGCCTTGATCATCGGTGATGACCCGCACACTCAGGTCGATCCAGCCGTGAGGGTGGGCACGGGCATCGGGGCTGACCACAAAGCTACTCATACCCAAGCAAACGGCTACTGCGGTACCCGCCCACTTCATGGCGCGACACCTAATTTATGTTGCAAGGCGACAAGCCAAGGGTCGAGCAAATAGGGCGGCAAGGGCTGACTTCCCTTCAGCGCCGAAACACGTACGCGGCTGCCCCTGCCCTCTTCGCTTACCTGCAGTTGCAGGCGATACTCCGGCCAGCGGGCAAGGGATGCCTCGGCGCGCCCCAACGACAGATCCGCATGGCGTACCACATAGCCCTGCTCCACCATCAATTCCACGGCTTCGCGGAAGGTTTCCTCTGAAGAGGTAGCGTAAACCAGTTCACGGGGTTCCAAAGGCGTTGTCGTCGCGCAGCCAACCAATCCCCCCAGTAGCCCGATTAACAACCAGTGGCGCATTTTCATAACGGCCTCCCGGTCGCAGGGGCGGTTTGCGTAAAACTGGTTTGAAAGCGCTGACAGAAATCGTCGTTGCTGGCACTGTAGGATTCACGCAGATCACCCCAGTGATCGAAGCGGCGAATATCTCGGGATATCCGTATATGCGCGTCGTCCACCAGTAGCGACACACGCTCCACCTCCACCGGCTGCTGGCCCACGCCACCGCCATAACCAATCCCCCCGATGCCAAAACCGACACCGGAACCACCGCGCCCTATGCCCACACCACCAAACAGGCGCATTCCACGCCCATAGCTGTAGGCATCATCGTAAGGATCATAATAGCCGTGCAGTGGCCGTTCGCGGCTGGCGCTGATCAAGCCCAGGGAAGTATCGGTAGAGTTCAGGGTAAACCCCCACTCGGTGAGCACCTCAACGCTGGTTTCCAGCGCCTGCTCATGGATGGCGGGGAAATAGCACGAAGCCGCTGGCGCTGGTTCCGCTTGGGGCAGACGGTCAGGAACCACTTGGCAGCCAGCAAGTACCAGCAGACAGGTTAAGCTTATGGGTATCGACTTCATATTAGTCCCTCTAAATGGGCGAGGCCGCTGGTTTGGCGCAGGCTAGCGCGCTAAGCTCGCCAAAGGTGGTCATACTTAACTGACATTGTAGGGTAATGAAGACACCGTATTGAAGACACCGTTTTGCGGAGATCGTGCTAATGAATGTTTTGCTTTGCCCCGACAGCTTCAAAGATGCACTAAGCGCCCAAGACGCCGCAACTGCCATGGCGCGGGGCGTGCAGCGCGCTGCACCTGAGGCGCACATTCAAGTCTGCCCTTTAGCGGACGGCGGCGAAGGCAGTCTAGACGCACTCATCGCCGCGACTGGTGCCGAGCGGCGCCAGCTAAACGTTCAAGATGCCCTGGGTCGCCCTCGTCAAGCAGCCTGGGGATGGCTGAGCGACCAGCGTACCGCGTTTATTGAGCTGGCTGAAGCCAGCGGATTACAGCACTTAGCGGCCGACGAGCGTAATGCGCTACACACCTCTACCTTTGGGGTGGGTGAACTACTGCTGACGGCACTGGATCAAGGTGCAGAAAAAGCGCTGCTGCTGCTTGGCGGCAGCGCCACCAATGACGGCGGCGCAGGCATGCTGCAGGCACTGGGCGCGCGCTTTTTAGATCAACACGGCGAACCGCTTCCCCCCGGCGGCGCGGCGCTTAACCAATTGGCTAGCTTAGAACTCGATGGGCTAGACCCGCGGTTAGCCAAGTTTAGCCTGGAAGCCGCCGTTGATGTGGACAACCCGCTGCTGGGCGAACGCGGTGCCAGCGCGGTATTTGGCCCGCAAAAAGGAGCATCACCTGAAGAGGTCGAGCAGTTGGATCGTGCGCTGGGTCACTTCGCCGATATCAGCACTCATGCATTAAGCGATGATTATCGAATGCTACCGGGCGTAGGGGCCGCGGGCGGTATGGGGTTTGCGGCCAAGGCTTTTTTAAATGCCACGCTAAAGCCCGGTATTGAGATGATTATGCAGCAGGCCGGCATGGCTTCGCTGTTGGCCCGTGCCGACCTGGTGATTACCGGCGAAGGCCGTTTGGATGGGCAGAGCCTGTCGGGTAAAACGCCCATCGGCGTTTCCCGTGCTGCCAAACGTCTCCACAAACCCGTCATCGTGCTGGCGGGCAGCCTAGGCGATGGTTGGCAAGCCTGTTTTGATGAAGGCGTCACCGCCGCTTTCGCGTTAGCCGATGGCCCCATGACGTTAGCTGACGCACTACCGCGCACCGCTAAACTGCTGGAAGCGCGCTGTGAAAGCCTGCTGCGTCTGTGGGTACACAGACCTTGAAATGTATGTAGACCTTGAAAAAGGCTCTCGCCGCCAGCATCTATTAAATCAGCAAAGGGTAACGAAAGTGGCTTAATGTCGAAGCACCAATGGCAAAGCGCTAATTTCAAAGTTCTAATTTCAAAGTTCTATTTCAAAGATCTATGGCCGCGATGCAAAAAACTTGTTTTGCATCGCTACAGTTACACCCTATTCTGAAAGCACGCATCAACCGCCGCCTACTGTGGCATAAACACTGCGGCATAAAGAGGAAGCAGGATATGACTGACACCAACAGCATTGGCCTACACGAAGGTAGCGCTAGTCAACTCGCAGAAAAGCTCAACCACCTGCTGGCCAATTACCAAATTTTCTATATGAACGTACGCGGCTACCACTGGAATGTTCGCGGTAGCGACTTTTTCGAGCTGCACGCCAAGTTTGAAGAGTTCTACACCGACCTGCTGACCAAAGTGGACGAGGTTGCCGAGCGCATCCTGACCCTGGGTCACAAGCCGGTACACGCCTACAGCGACTACGTAACGCTGTCGCGCATTCAGGAAGATAAAGACGTTCACGATGGCACCACCTGCGTCAAAGGCGTGCTGAAAGGCTACCAAACGATCATTGAGCTGCAGCGTGAGCTGCTGGCGCTTGCCTCTGACGCCGACGATGAAGGTACCGCGGCGCAAGCCGGTGACTACATTCGCGAGCAGGAAAAAACCATCTGGATGCTCAACGCCTATTTAAGCAAGTAAGCGTCATCTTTTGATGTAAGAACGGCACCGTCTATGAACTGCACCCCAAAAGTTGGACGCTCATCCAACGATTGGGGTGTTTTTCATGACGAAACATAATGAAGCGTTCAAGTTACTAGTAGTGCAACGCTACGCAGAAGGACAGCAGGGTTACAAGAGTCTGGCCAGACAGTACGGTCTTGGCCCTACAACCGTCAGGCGTTGGGTTAAACACTTTGAACAGCATGGTCTAAGTGGCTTGCAGAAAAAGTTCACCCACTACAGCGCTGAGTTCAAATTAGCGGTGTTGCAACAGATGAGGCAAGAGGAGCTATCAGCCTTACAAGCGACGACTCTGTTCGATATTCGAGGTGGTACGAGCGTCGTACGGCAGTGGGAAAGCCAGTATCATGAAGGAGGCTTCCAAGCGTTGGAGCCTAAAGCCCGAGGACGTCCGACGAAGATGCCTACAACAGAGCCCCCAAAGCCCCCACTTCCACTGACTGATAAGAGCTCGCTGGAGCAGCTGCTCCAAGAGAATGAGTACTTGCGTGCTGAGGTGACCTACCTAAAAAAGTTGAGGGCCTTGCGTCAGGCAAAAGAACAAGCCGCGCAGAAAAAGCGCAGATAGTCCTTGAGCTGAAGCAAGGCCACCCTTTGGCGGTGCTGCTAAAAGTAGCAGAATTGTCGCGTAGTACGTTCTATTATCAGGCAAGGGCTCAGCAGTTGGAAGATCGGCATGCTGGTCTGAAGCGACGCATTCACGTCCTCTACGAGCATCACAAAGGCCGCTACGGTTATCGCCGAATCACAGCAGCGTTGCGTCAGTCGGGCGAGCAGGTCAACCATAAGACAGTCCAGCGCCTAATGCAGCATCTAGGCTTGAAGTCGCTGGTACGCCCGAAGAAATACCGCTCCTATCGTGGACAACAGGCCAGTGTTCCCAATCTTCTTGCCCGCCAGTTTCATGCTGAACGACCCAACCAAAAGTGGGTAACCGACGTCACGGAGTTTAATATCCGAGGCGAAAAGCTGTACTTGTCGCCTGTGATGGATCTCTACAACGGGGAAATCGTGTCCTACTCAATGCAGAAACAGCCGCAGTACTCGCTGGTAGGGGGGATGCTCAAGAAAGCCTTGGCTAAGTTGGCCGACCAAGACGCGCCTTTACTGCATTCTGATCAAGGCTGGCAATATCAGATGTCAGCTTACCGGCGTAAGCTCAGCGAGCATGGCGTGATTCAGAGCATGTCACGCAAAGGCAATTGCCTGGATAATGCCGCAATGGAGAGCTTCTTTGGTACGCTGAAGTCAGAATATTTTTACCTGAACCGCTTTGACACCATTGAGCAATTACAGGCGGGCATTCGGCACTATATCCATTACTACAATCACGAGCGGATTAAGACCAAATTAAAAGGCCTGAGTCCGGTGCAGTACCGAAATCAGGCCTTGGCTGCTTAGTTTTTCACTGTCCAAGTTTATGGGGTCAGTTCATCTAGGTGCCGTTTTTGTATTCGCGTAGGAGAACTAGCGCTGATCGGCAAGATCTTCAATCAGCGCCCGCAGCATTGACCAAAACTCCTCCACAGAGGCGATCTCTACCCGCTCATCCGGCGAATGGGCGCCGCGAATCAGCGGGCCAAAAGAGATCATATCCAAATGCGGGTATTTGCCGCCAAGAATGCCGCACTCGAGCCCGGCATGAATCACCTTCACCTCCGGCTCACGGCCCAGCAGCGCCGCATGGCGGGCTTTAAAGGTCGCTAGAAGCTCGCCATTCGGATTCGGCGCCCAACCTGGGTAGCTGTTCTCAACTTTTACCCGTGCGCCAATCAATCCAAACAGCGCTTGAAAGCGATCCGCCATGGCCACCACCGCACTGTCGTGGAGTGAGCGTACCAGTGCGCAGAGATGTAACCGGCCATTTTCCAGGCTTAGCACGCCCAGGTTATTGGAGGTTTCCACTACGCCTGGCACATCCGCGCTCATCCGCTCGACGCCACAGGGGGCAGCGTGAAGCGCGGCCAGCAGCATAACGCTGGCGTCCAAGGTTAGCGGCTCCGCGTCGGGTATCTCAGTCAGACGTTGGGCGCTAATTTTAAGGCCGCTGTCGCCACTGCCTAACTCTCTTAACAGAATCGTTTCCAGCCCGGCGATAGACACCATGGCCGCATCCACTTCATCGGCGGGCAGTGCCACCTGGGCAAAGGCTTCCCGGGGAATCGCATTGCGCAAGGTGCCGCCTTGGTAGCTAATCAAGCGCGCATCAAACGCCTCAAGGGAGCGCAGCACTCTAACCAACAACCGGTTGGCGTTACCCAGCGGCTTATGGATATCCGCGCCGGAGTGGCCACCCTTCAGGCCGGTCAAGACGATTTCGATCACCCGTTCGTGGTCGCCAGCGGCGGCACTGGGCAGTTGGGCATCGACTTCAACGTCGGCCCCGCCCGCACAGCCAATATAGACCTGCCCCCGATCTTCGCTATCCAGGTTGAGTAGCAGCGAACCTTCGAGCCAATTTTCAGCCAGGTTCAGAGCGCCGCCCATGGAGGTCTCTTCTTCCAAGGTGAATAGCGCTTCCAACGGCCCGTGGCGTAAATCAGGGTCTTCCAGCACGGCGAGAATCGCCGCCACGCCCAATCCGTTGTCTGCGCCCAAAGTGGTGCCATCGGCGTGCAGCCAGCCGTCGGCCACATAGGTACTGATCGGGTCGCGGGTAAAGTCGTGAGCATGATCGCTGTTGGCCTGGGCCACCATGTCCAGGTGGCCCTGGAGTACCACGCCGGGCGCCTGTTCGCAGCCGGGAGAGGCTGGCTTAAGCAGGCGTAAATTACCGAAGGTATCCCGGTCGTGGGCGAGGCCTTGGGCATCGGCCCAGCTTTCGAGGGTAGCGACGAGTGCCGCCTCATGCCCAGAGGGGCGCGGCGTATTACAAAGCGTTCGAAAGTGGCGCCAAACCAAGGAGGGCTCAAGCGCGTCAAGATGTGCGTTCATAAAGACTCTTCGTTATCGGTAACCGATCTACTTTACCTCAATGAGGCTGTTGACAGCGAGGCGCAGGGATTTCACTGCGTCGTTATGAGCATCCGCCAGAGCGATATTTTGGAACGCCCAGGCAGATAATTGTTGATGTGCCTGCTGTTGTGTCTCAGTTAAAGCGCGGTGGCTGGCTACGCGGGCCAAGGCTTGCAGAGCCGAGCGGGCAAGAGCGGGGTCGCGATGGGCGGTCGCTACGTCCTCGATATCCTGCCACTCGCGGTCACTCAGTGGCATGCTTGGCATTTGAGCGAGCAGCACTACGAGCACTGCTGCGGGTAGCGCCTTGAGTTCAAAAGCCAGCAGAGCTGGGAGCGCCGTCTGGAAGCGCTCACTAAGATCAGCAAGCACCGCCTCGCCCTCTGAATTCAACGCTTTGGCCACCATAACAGCGAACTCCCCGGTGGATGTCTCCCGAGTAATCCCTAAGCGTACCGGCGTAAAACCCAGCGCCAGCCAAAAGCGCAGCAGTGACGCTTCAGCGCCGAAGGTCGCGCCATAAAGTGCAGCACCTTGCTGCTTGGCAGCGTCCATATCCTCGCCTAGTAACGCTTGCCCCAAGCCTTGGCGTCGCCGCTCGGGGTGGGTAGCGATACGTACCACTCGACGCCAGCGGGCAGTCAATGCCTCACGGCTACCGGCATGAGTTGCCAACGATTGCGCCAACAAATGCCCCTGGGGACGTCGTTCACCGCGGGCGACCCGGTCGGCAAGAGTGGCCTCAAAGCCGCCCTCTTCACGGGTGACCAACACCGCTTGAGGTTCACCTGCCTGCTCAATCATGCGTAGCTGAGCACACGGGCTGTCAAGCAGTTGGCGCAGGTCATTGGGAGAGGTGCGGTAGTGCGACTGTACCAGCAGCCCAAACAGCTTCTCCAACATAGCGTCTTGATGGGCGAGGCGAGCTCGATCAATCACCTTGGTTGCCACTGCGCTGCCATCCGTCTGAGCGCTGGGCAGCGGTGCTTTTAACAACAGCAGTTGATTGACCAGAGCTTCCAACGGGTCGCCGCTGCGCCAGCGGATCGGTGCGTTAAGCGTTAGCGCTTTCCACTGGGGCGTCAGGCGATCAAGGGTCGCGCGAAAGCGCAAGGCGAAGCCTCTTCCCGACCCCTCATAGCCGTGCACCGTGGTGGCAAAAGCAATACGCGGAAAGACCGCGAGCCACTGGCCCAACAGTGCAGCGGGAATCGCCGCCGCCTCATCGACCATTAGATAACTGCCATCACCGCCCTGCTGCTGAGCTTTAACCTGCTCGGTGAGCACATCCGGGGGTAAAAACATCAGCTCGCTGCCCTCGGCCAATACAAAGTGGCCGGTAGCGACACGACGGCCATCCGGGCAGAGTTCCGCTACCCGCTCGAACACGCTCTCCACCGCACTCAGCCGCGGCGCAGTGAGCACTACTCGTTGGGCTTTGTGGGTCAGCAGCCGAGCACAGGCAATGCCCAGCGCGGCGCTTTTGCCGCGCCCACGATCAGCGGTTATTACCAACGGGCGGCGGCGCTTTAAGCCAACCAGCTGTGTCACTGCGTAGGCTTGGTCTGAAGTCAGGCAGTCGCTATCGCCACTTGCGGCTTCATCTGCTTTGCGCACAGGCAGTCGAGGTAGATACAGCGTCTGGTCAGCGCGCCAGCGCACTACCTGAGACGAGGCCTGCAACTGGCGCGCTAAGCGCGCCAGGTAGTGGCAGCTCAGCTCTGACCAGCGCCAGGGATGATCAGCAAAACGTGCGTAATCTGGATCCGGTGACTCTCCCCACGGCTGCGGGGTGAGCAATACCAGCAAACCACCGGCGGTGAGCGTTCCCGCCAGCGCCCCCAAGGCTTCGGGATCAAACCCGGTGCGGTGGGTGTCGAGCACTACCAACTGGTGTTCTGCGCCCAGGCGCGTGCGCGCCTTGCGTGGCGACAGGTGTTCGCCCCCCACCCATAACGGCGCACTCCAGGGGTGGGCTTGCCATAAAGCCTGCGCAAGGGATTGGCACTGCTCGGCATCGCCGCTTAGCCACACAAGCTGGCGCCAGCGGCGGCGGGCCAAACGCTGCGCATGATGAACCAACGCCGCCACCATCCGCGCTTGCGGTTTATTCTCTAGCACATGGATATTTAACAAATGATTTCCTGCTCCAGCGCGACTGCTTCCCATCACGTTACCCTATTAAGTGTGTAAGTGTGCCGCTGAGCCTCTTATGGAGCGCTTATGCTACAACTTTGGTTGAACAATTTAACTCCTTTCAACGTTCTTGAGAGACGCAACTACTCATCTCGACGCTTAAAAAACAACATAACTATTTGTTTTAATTAAACCAATAGGGTTTTCCCATAAAAACCAACGGCTGAAATCTCTTACATTATTGATATTGCACTGCAGCGGGGTTGTTGTGCTAATTTAGCTCTGCAGCGCTAAAACCCATGTTTACGTAAACGTAACCCAGCAGCGCTGCACTTTCCTGCATCCAGGTACCCAACACTAATAACGCCACGCGCCAAACCAGGAAATACATCATGAAAACAATGAACAAATTTGCCCTCACCGGCCTTGCCGCTGGTATTGCCTTCGCTGCCTTAACGACCACCGCCCAAGCACAAGAAGAGTGGACAATGACCAGCACCTGGCCGGAAAACCTTGACCTGATCAAGATTGACCAGCACTGGGTGGAACTGGTCAATCAATTGGCGGGAGAAGAGCTACAGATCAATTTCCGTGCCGGCGGTACGCTGATGCCCGGCACAGAAGTATTTGACGCCACCGAAACGGGCAGCATTGAAGCCGCAGGCGACTGGCCGGGCTATTGGGCCGGCTTGAACCCCGCTTTTTCACCACTGGCCACGACCACCAGCCTGTTTAATGGCGTTGATTACCTTAACTGGATTCAGCAGTGGGGCGGCCGCGAGCTGTACGAAGAGATCTACGGCCAGTTCAACATGGTTTATCTGCCTTACGGCATTACCAACAATGAGTCGGGCTTTATGGGCCGCACCCCGATTGAAAGCATTGCCGACCTGGAAGGCAAGCGTCTGCGCCTTTCGGGCCGCGACCAGGGCCGCGTACTCGAAGAGCTGGGCGGCTCGCAAGTCACTCTGGCGGGTGGTGAAGTCTACCAAGCCATTGAACGCGGCGTTATCGATGCGGGTGAATTCTCCACCCCTGGCGTTGATTTTAATGCCGGTTTTGCCGAAGTGGCGGACTACTGGGCAACCCCCGGTTGGCACCAGTCTGCCAGCGTATTTGGCGTAATGATCAATAAAGACGCCTGGGACGCCCTCTCAGAAGAGACCCAAGAGACTCTGCGTATTGCGGCGGATGCCACCATGGCATGGTCACTGGCCTGGTCTGAGCGCCAGTCGACCGAAGCCACACAGAAGTTCATCGACGCAGGCGTCACGATCAATCAGTTCTCTGAAGAAGATTTGGCGCGCATTCAGGAAGTCACCAACGAAGTGATTCTGCGCGGTGCTTGCGAATCTGCTGACCACGCCAAGGTCTACCAGTCGATGATTGCCTACCTTGAGCACTACGCAACCTGGCGCGATGTTTCCGCTCCTTTCAACATGAGTCGCGTGATGGATAACCTGCCCTCACTGGAAGAGATCGAAGCCTGCCTGTAAGGCGCTTCTGTGCCGCCTTGGTGTTTGCCAGGGCGGTTTTTTTGTGCTGACCGCGGAGATCTTCCATGAATGCGATTGCCAAGGCGATCGATGCCATCAATGAAGCTTTTGGGCGTGTCATCGCTCCATTGATTGCCATCATTACCCTGATTGTTCTTTACGATATTGCGTCACGCTTTCTGTTTGGGCGCCCTAGCGACTGGGCATTTGACGTGACCAAAATGCTGTTTGGCGCCCACTTTATGCTAATGGCGGCCTATGGGCTCAAACATCATGCCCACGTGGAAGTCGATATATTAAAACGTCTGCTGTCGCGCAAAAAGCAAGCGGTGCTGGAATTGCTTGGTTACCTGATTTTCTTTGTCCCCTTTATCTGGATGCTGATCACCCTGGGCTGGAGCTTCTTTGAACGCGCCTGGAGCCGCGGTGAAACCACCTATGGCATGGTCTCAATCCCGGTCTACCCGATCAAAGGGGTGATTGTGGTGGCCGCTATCCTGATTCTGCTGCAGGCAATTGCCATTGTGCTGCGTGCCATCATGCAGCTTCGTGAGGAGGCATCAGCATGAACCTAAGTCCTGAAGTACTCACGCTGGTGATGTTTGGCGGCCTGATGGTGGGGCTGTTTATGGGCCACCCGTTGGCGTTTGTGCTAGGCGGTGTAGCCGTTATCGGTGCCTTTCTTGGCCCCGGCGAGCGCATTCTCGGCACCCTGATCAACAATATTTTCGGTAACGCCATGGATAACTATGTCCTGGTCGCGATACCGCTATTCATATTGATGGCGAGGTTCTTAAACGATTCCGGTGTTACTGAGAAGATGTTTGACGCCATGCGCCTATTGCTGGCCAACCTGCGCGGTGGCTTGGCGCTTACCGTGGTCATTGTGTCGGTGCTGCTAGCGGCTACCACCGGTATTGTTGGCGCTTCAATTGCGGTAATGGGCATGATTGCCCTGGTGCCGATGCTCAAGTATGGCTACAACAAAGAGCTGAGCGCAGGCGTTATTATGGCCAGCGGTTGCTTAGGCATCTTGATTCCGCCCAGCATCATGCTCATTCTGATGGCCAGCTACTCACCGGTTTCCGTGGGCGCACTGTTTGCAGGCGCGCTGATTCCCGGCCTGCTACTTGGGGTCATGTATGCACTCTACGTACTGATCATCTGCTACATCAAACCGCACTATGGCCCTAAGGTACCAGCCGAAGAACGCGCCGAAGTCAGCACTAAACAACTGCTGATCATGCTGGCGAAGTATGTGCTTCCCCCCATGTCGTTGATCCTGGGCGTGCTGGGCGCGTTATTTACCGGCGTCGCCACCGCCACTGAAGCATCCGCTATCGGCGTCTTTATCGCCTTTATCCTGTTTATGATCTTCGGCGACCGCAAAATCAGCACCTGCTTCTGGACGATGATAGAGGCGGGCAAGACCACCACCATGGTCATGCTGGTACTCGTCGGTGCCACGGCCTTTACCGGTGTGTTCTCGCGTGGTGGCGGCATGACCGTGATTAGCGACCTTGTGCTGGCAATGCCTGGCGGCACCATTGGGGCACTGATCCTGATGCTGTTCCTGGTATTTATCCTGGGCATGTTCCTGGATTGGACCGGCATCGTACTACTGAGCTTCCCGATCATGCTGCCCATCGTCGAAACCATGGGCGTGGATATGCTCTGGTTCGTGGTGATGGTGGCGGTAGTACTGCAGACATCGTTCCTGACCCCGCCCTTTGGCTATGCGCTGTTCTACTTAAAAGGCGTGGCACCACCTGGGGTCGAAATCGTCGATCTGTACAAAGCGGTCGTGCCTTTCGTCGCCTTGATTCTGCTGGCTTGTACGCTAATGGCGTTCTTCCCATGGTTGATTACCGGCCTGCCTAGAATGCTGTTGGGTGGTTACTAGGCCCTCTGCACTTAAAGCTTAACGTCCAACCATTATGGCCCGCTTCGGCGGGCTTTTTTGCACCACCTACCCGCCTGCAAAGCTGCAGCAGCGCAGCGCCAGTGCTACTATTCACGCCCGTCACTATTTCGCATTAAGTGCGCTGCGCCACTTTACGCTGCTGCAAGGAGTGTTCGTTTGTTCAGATCCGGCTATCGCGGGCTATTCGCCTTCTCCTCTTCACTTAGCCGTCGCGCTAGCCCCTGGTCGATTGCCCTGATAGCAGTGGCATTCGTCGTGGCGCTGCCTGTGCTGGTGGTGTTTGCCCATATCGCAATGCCCACCGATGGCGTTTGGCAACACTTGGCCAGCACCGTACTTGGCCGCTATTTGAACAACACCTTCTGGCTCGTTGTGACCGTAGGACTCGGCACGCTTATCATCGGTACCGGGACGGCCTGGCTGGTGGTCATGTGCCGCTTTCCCGGCAAGCGACTATTCGAGTGGGCGCTACTGCTGCCGTTAGCAGTACCCACCTACGTTATCGCCTACGCTTACACCGACTTTCTCCAATTTGCCGGGCCGTTACAAAGCCTGCTACGCGAGACATTTGGCTGGGAGTATGGCGACTACTACTTTCCCAATATTCGCTCCCTTGGTGGCGCCGCGACGGTGATTACCCTGGTGCTTTACCCCTATGTCTACCTGCTGGCCCGCGCCTCGTTTTTAGAGCAGTCGGTCTGCGTGCTGGATGTGGGCCGCACTCTTGGCCGCGGCCCCTGGAAACTGTTTGCCAGTATCGCCGTACCGTTGGCACGCCCGGCGCTGGTGGGTGGGGTATCGCTGGTTCTGATGGAAACACTTAACGAGTTTGGGGCGGTTCAGTTCTTCGGCGTGGATACCTTTACCACCGGTATCTACCGCACCTGGTTTGGCATGGGTGAACAGGTAGCGGCGGCGCAGCTGGCGGCGTGCCTGCTCACCTTCGTGATTGTGCTAGTGCTGCTGGAGCGCTGGTCACGGGGTAAGCGCCGCTACTTCCACACCACCAATCGCTATCAGCAGTTGCCCGAGTACGCGCTGCACGGCTGGCGCGCAGCGGCAGCGACGCTGGCTTGTCTGGTGCCGGTGCTGGTGGGTTTTTTACTGCCCAGCGGCATTCTGCTCAATTTAGCCCTGCAGGGGGGCGATTCGCTATGGGGCTCGCGCTTTATCGGCTACGCCTGGAACAGCCTGGGGCTGGCAACCGTGGCCGCGCTGATCGCCGTAGGCTTGGCCGTTGTGCTGAGCTACGGCGTACGCATGCACGATACGACGTTTGCGCGGGTGGCTTCTCGCGTAGCCTCTATGGGCTACGCGATTCCCGGTTCGGTAGTCGCGGTGGGTATTCTGATTCCGTTTGCCTGGTTGGATAACGCCCTCAACACCTGGCTGAATAATCACTATGGCTACATCGTTGGCCTGGTCTTCAGTGGGTCGGCGTTTATTTTGTTATACGCCTATGTCGTGCGTTTTCTAGCTGTCTCGTTCAATGCCGTTGAGGCGAGCTTAGGCAAAGTAACCCCCAGCATGGACGCCGCCTCGCGCACCCTGGGTCAAACGGCAGGGGGCACGCTGCGCCACATTCATACACCAATGATGCGCAGCAGCCTGTTGGCGGCGGGAATTTTAGTCTTCGTTGACGTCATGAAGGAACTGCCCGCGACGATTATTCTGCGCCCCTTCAACTTCGACACCCTGGCCGTGCGGGCGCATAATCTCGCCTCTGACGAGCGATTGGCCGAAGCATCGACCTCGTCATTGGCAATTGTGGTAGTGGGCATCCTGCCGGTCATTCTGCTTAGCATGGCCATGCGCCGCTCACGTCCCGGCGCTCAGTCGTAAAAGCTAAATGCCAAGCACTAATTGCTAGGCCACAAGGGGAAAAACAAATACCTGTGAAAGGTCGAGGTGAATATCCACCGGCTGCCCCTCCGCGGGTAAAAACACCCCAGGTACGCGGGCGTGCAGGTGGGCCTCAAGGCCGTTTCCACCATGGGCACACAGGTGTAGCAGGCTGGTCCGCCCCAGCAGCTTCGCCATTACCACATGACTATGGCGGTGCTCATCCGCAGGCAGTTCACGCTCAACAATACGCAGCGCCTCAGGGCGAATCATGACCTGGGCGTCGCTGCCTTCCGCTAGCCCACCGGCCGGCACCCGCCCCACGGGCGTGTTAACCGCGCCGTTATGCACCTTGCCCTGTAGCTCATTGACGTCGCCAAAAAAGGTCACGACAAAAGGGTCTTGAGGTGAGCAGTAAAGCTCTCGCGGCGTTCCCGTTTGCACGATCCGGCCATCCCGCATTAGCGCGATGCGATCGGCCATAAACATGGCCTCTTCGGGGTCATGGGTCACCAGCAACGTCGCCGCGCCGACTTTTTTAAGCACGTGCAGCGTATCGTCGCGGATTCGGTCTCGCAGCCGCGCATCAAGGCTTGAAAACGGTTCATCCAACAGCATTAAGCGCGGAGATGGCGCCAGCGCCCGTGCCAGGGCCACCCGCTGCTGCTGCCCCCCTGAAAGCATATGTGGGTAAACATCGATATACGCGGCCATACCCAACTGCTCAAGCAGTTTGGCCGCCCGCTCCCGACGCTCGCGAGAGGCTAAATGTTTAAGTCCAAAGGTGACATTTTCCAAAACGGTTAAGTGGGGGAAAAGTGCCGAGTCTTGAAACGCCAGCCCGACATTGCGTTTCTCCGGCGGCACGTGACGCTGGCCCGGGCCTGCAATATAAATATCCTCTAAGTAAACGTTGCCCTCTTGCAGCACTTCAAGGCCCGCAGCGATACGCAGCAGCGTTGTTTTGCCACAACCAGAGGGCCCCAATAGGCAGACCACCTCACCTGGAGCAACGCTTAAGTCCACCCCTTTGACGACCGTATGGCCATCATAAGCGTGGCGTACATTACGCAGGGTTAACGCCGAAGAGCCAGGCGCTGCTTCAGCAGCCCTTCTTTCAGTTACCTTTAGAGTTGCCGTCATAAATCACCGCTATTAATTAGCACTGTCTGAATAGCACTTTCCAGGTGAGCAAACCGCACCTCTAAAAGACTAAACGCGGATTCAGTACATTTGAAAGTTGTTTGCATTCTATTTTTAATTGCCCCGATATGCACGTACCACCTTTTGGGTAGGCATTTGCTCTTGACTGAAGGCATACGAAACGCTTCAATAACAATGTTAATAATGTAACTTATTATCATTCAATAAATAAGGATGTGCTTGATGAAAACCGTACGCTTTGTTGCTCCGATGGCAGCGATGATGGTGGGTGCTACGTTTGCCGGTCAGGTCGTTGCAGACGAGCTCAACCTTTACTCCGCACGCCACTACGACTCTGACGAGCGCCTCTACGATGCGTTCACCGAAGAGACAGGCATCGAAGTCAACATCCTTGAAGGCGACTCCGATCAGCTGATCGAGCGCATTCAGCGCGAAGGTGTGGCCAGCCCTGCAGACATCATGCTCACCGTCGATGCTGGCCGCCTCTGGCGCGCTGAAGATGAAGGCATCTTCCAAAGCGTCGAGTCGGACGTTCTCAACGAGCGCCTGCCCGAAGCCATGCGCCACCCTGACGGCCTGTGGTTCGGTTTTAGTCAGCGCGCACGGGTTATTTTCTATAACCGTGAAAACTTCGATCCGAGCCAGATCACTAGCTACGAAGACCTTGCCGACCCGCAGTTTGAAGGCAAGGTGTGCATTCGCTCTTCCAACAACATTTACAATCAGTCGCTGCTGGCCGCAATGATCGAGCACCACGGTGAAGAGGGTGCTGAAGAGTGGGCCCAGGGCGTGGTCAATAACATGGCGCGGGATCCGGAAGGTGGCGATACCGACCAGATTCTGGGCGTGGCCAGCGGCGAGTGTGACATCGCCGTGGCTAACCACTACTACTATGTTCGCCTGCTGAAGTCTGATGACGACGCCGAGCGCGAAGCCGCCCGCAAAGTGGGTATTATTTTCCCCAACCAGGATGACCGCGGCACTCACGTGAACGTTGGCGGAGCCGGTGTGGTGGAAGGTGCGCCTAACCGCGAAAACGCCATTCGCTTCCTCGAATACCTGTCTTCCGACACTGCTCAGGAAATTTTCGCCTCCGGCAACAATGAGTTCCCGGTAGTTGACGGCATCAAGAAAGACCCGGTGCTGGAATCCTGGGGCAACTTCAAAACGGATGACGTGAACATCAGCGTGCTAGGTGAAAACAACCCTGAAGCGATCCGCATTTTTGATCGCGTCGGCTGGCGTTAAGCCCCCCTGCCCGCATTGAAGGAAGAACCTCGCTAGGCAAAAACCACCTAAGTAGAGGCTAGAAACACCCGCAGCTGCGGGTGTTTTGCGTTATAGCGCTTCTAAACATGCTGGCACTGGCGGAAAGCGCCGGGGACGACCATCTTCCTGCATATAGAGGGTACGCACCTGACTTTCAGGCAGCTCTAATGGCACGTGGCTAGAAATAACCAGAATCCCATGCTGTGCGCGGCGCACAAGGCTGGTGACGACATGACGCCGAGTTACCGCGTCAAGCCCGGCTAACGGCTCGTCGAGCAGCAGAATGGGCCGTCGCGCCAGCAGCACCCGTCCCAGGGCGATACGTCTCGCCTGACCTCCAGAGACGGCTGCTCCATACTCGCCCAAAGGTGTCTCAAGCCCCTGGGGCAACCCTCGCGCCCAGGTGCCTAGCGCCAAATCATCAAGAACGCTCCACAGCTCACTATCACCGGCATGACGGGCACCAAGGCGTAGATTTTCCGCCAGACTCATGTCAAACAAATCCCACTGTTGGGGCAGATAGCCGACGGCGTTGTGCATTGACCACTGCTCAATGGGATAACCATTAAGGCAACACTCCCCGGACAGCGGCAGCAACTCGCCGGCCAATACCTGCAACAAGGTCGATTTGCCACACCCCGAGGGGCCACGTAAACAGAGTATTTCACCGCTCTTCAACGCCAGGTTGATACGTTGCGGCCCCACCAGTGCTCCAGGCAGGCGTGCTGTTAATTGGCTGACATTTAGTTGCCAGCTGGGCGGTGTGATTTCAACCTCCTCAATAGCGGCTTGCGCCCTAGGCGCCCCTTCCGACAGGGCATTGAGGCGATTCCGTGCGGCAAGGCTCGCGCCCAAGGCAAGAAAACTATGGGTCAGTGGTGCCAATATTTCCCCTAATGCCAGGATCGCCAAGACGGCGGCTAACAGCATTGGCACCGTCAAATGGCTGGCCGCTAACAGTGCTTCTGCCTGCCATAGCACACTAACGATGGCAGCTCCCAGCGCCACCTGCTGCAACGCGGTGGTCAGGCTGGCAAGCAGTTGCTGGCGCTCCTGATGCGCCAAGTAGTCGGCGTCCCATTTTTTCACTCGTTGGGCCATCTCTGGCCATCGCCCCCACAGCACTAATGAGGTAATGGCTGCCAAGGGCTCAATCAGTGCCACCCGACGACGCTCAGCAAGTTCGGCACTCTGGCGTGCCTGATCAATACCACGCCATAACGCCAGTAACGGCAACCCCAGCCAGGCTAACAGCACTCCCGGCAAAGCAGCCCACATCAGGGTGCCACTCAGCCAGTAAAGCCCTGCCATGACAACCACCACCATTAGCCCGGCCCAGCCCCAGGGCAGGAGCGCCCGTAATACCACCTGATCAAGCTGGTCTATATCGGTCACAAGGCGATGCATAGCGTTGGCCGTGCCGTGGTGAGAAGGACTGGAAGCCGCCTGCAGTAATGGCTTTTTCCCCAATGCCATGAACAATCGACAACGCAGATCCTTCAGCAACCCTAGCGCGGCATCATGGGACGCTAGGCGTTCACCGTAGCGCCCGGCCGTGCGCACAATGGCGCACAGACGAATCAGCGCTGCGGGGCGAAAATAGTCGAAACCGAAGGCGGTCGCCGTCATCGTACCGGCAACCGCCGCCGCGGTAATAAACCAACCCGAGATAGCCAGCAAGCCAATCACAGCCAGCAGCGTGGCGGCGCCTAGCAAGAACGCCAGCGACCAGCCGCCACGCCGAAGCAACAGCAAATCACGCAGCCGGATAGTGGGAGGTTGTTCTACAGAGGGGGTCTTGTTTAATCGCAGCATGTCATGACCTCTTTCGATGACAGCTCAATTTGCCGATCGACCCACTCCAGCCCCGCCGACTCGTGACTGACGATAAGCACGCTACGCCCACGGCTAAGCTTTCCGATCAATGCATTGAGTTGCCAGGCGGCATCCGGATCAAGGTGGGCCGTGGGCTCATCGAATAGCCATAGCGCTGCATCACGAAGCAGCAACTGCGCCAATCCCAAACGTTGTAGCTGGCCACCGGATAGCCCCTGTCCGCGCTCGCCCAGCTGCGTGGCAAGCCCATTACCGCGAAGCAGAATCGGCCACAGGCCAACCAGGGTCAGAACCTCAATAAGCTCTTGATCTGTTTTATCCGGAGCCGCCAAGCGCAGGTTATCTGCAATGCTGCCAGACTGGATCGGTGGTTGCTGACTGAGGTAGCCAAGCTGGCGTTGCCAGGTGGCGCGGGGCCACTGGGCAAGTTCGCAACCCTTCGCCTCCAGGCTGCCCTGGTAAGCGCTAAATCCCAACAACGCATGCAAAAGGCTCGACTTGCCCACTCCGCTTTCGCCCTGCACCAACACCCTTTCGCCCGCCGCCAGCGTGAGGTTAAGCGGAGCCAGACGAAGACGACCGCCTTCACCCCGAACACTCAGCTCGTTACACTCCACGGTGAAAGACTCGACGTTTCTCGCTACCGGGGGTAGCGGTGCCTCTTGAGGCTGCCAAGTGTCAGCTTCCAGCAGAGGCGTCAACGCCTGCATGGCACCGATTGCTTCCGCCCGAGCATGATAGTCAGTGCCCAATTGGCGAAGCGGCGCATAGAACTCGGGCGCCAGCAGTAAAATAAACAGCGCCCCCTGATAGGGTACCGGCACCTCCGCTTTCGCCCAGGGCAAAAGGCCAAGCAGCCCTAAGCCGAGATAAAGCGCCACCAAGGCAATCGCCAGCGCGGCAAAAAACTCCAGCACCGCGCTGGATAGAAAGGCAAGTCTAAGCACCCGCATAGTACGCCCACGGTAGGCGTCACTCGCCTGGGCGACCTTGGTCTCTGCTTGGTCAGTTGCTCCCATGCGCTGTAGCGTCGCCATCCCACGAACCAGGTCGAGGAAGCGGCCCCCCATACGCGCCAAGGCGACGAACTGCTGCTGACTGGCACCCGCAGCAGCACGTCCCACCAGGATCATAAATAGTGGCACCAACGGCGCGGTCATTAGCATCAATCCCGCGGCCAGCGGGCTATAAAACGCTACCACCGCCGCTATCAGGCAGGGCACTAGTACCGCCAGCAAGCTCTGTACCCGATAGCGGCTAACGTAGCCGTCCAAGGCATCCACCTGCTCCAGCACCTGAGTGGCCAAGGCGCCATCACTGCCAAATTGGCGCCTAACCGGCCCAAGGTGGCCAAGCTGCGTTAATAACTGGCTGCGTAAGGCGTCACGAGCACGCAGGCTGGCCTGACGAGACAGCCATTCCCGGCCAGCGTGGAGAAAAGGGCGTAGCACCATGCAAATGGCCAGCCCTGCTAGCCAAACCGTCGGATGGCCCGACGACTCCCCACCCTGCCAAAGCAGTAACCAATGGTGGAAAAGAGTGGCCAACAGCCAACTCTGGGCAATCAGCAACACCACGCCGATCATCGCTAGCAGCGCGGCGCCCCGCAACCACCAGCGTTGTGGGGCGAGGCAGCGGTTCAGCCGCTGCCGCGGGTCATGGGCTTCAGTCGCTCCGCTCATGCTCGGATTCGCCTTCATAGCCATTCACTTCAAGCCACATGGCGTTAAGAATGCTGACGGTGGCCGCTAGCGTGACACCCAAAATCCAGGCGAAATACCACATACGACACCCTCCTCAGTAAAGCGCTTTGTCGTTATCACGAATAAACTGCTCGTTCAGGCGTCCACGCATGACCCAGTAACTCCAGGCGGTATACAGCAGCACCAACGGCACGAAAATACACACCACCACAAACATGATCTTGAGCGTCAACTCGCTCGCCGTGGCATCCCACATGGTCAGACTATGGTTGGGGTTCAGCGACGACGGCATCACGAAGGGAAACATCGTAACGCCCGTTGTGACCACCACCATGGCCATGGCGACAGCCGAACTGGTAAATGCCAGCGCATGTCGTCCCAGCTTCATGGTCAGCGCGCAGAGTACAAAGCTTAAAACGCCCAGTATTGGCAGTAGCCACAACAGCGGGAAGCGGCTGTAGTTGGTCATCCAGCCGCCAGCACTGACCGCCACGATTTTACCGGTGGTATCGTTGTACCCTTGGGTGTCGATTACGCTAGTCACTTGGTAGCCATCAACGCCCAGGAGCAGCCACACCCCACCCAGCACGAACAGTGCCGCGCATACCAGTGCTGCCAGGCTGCCGATGGCCGCACTACGGCTGCGCAGTTCGCCCTCGGTTTTAAGCTGCAGCCAAGCCGCTCCATGGGTGACGAACATCAGCAGGCTCAACAACCCGGCCAATAGCGCAAAGGGGTTCAATAGGCCCAGCAAGCCGCCCTGATACTCCAGGCGCAGATAGTCATCGAACTGGAAGGGAACGCCTTGCAAGAGATTGCCAAAGGCGACACCAAAGATCAGCGCGGGAACGGCGGAGCCGATCGTCAACCCCCAATCCCAACGACGGCGCCATGTAGGATTTTCCAATTTGGAGCGATAATCAAACGCCAGGGGGCGAAGAAAAAGCGCGAACAGTGTCAGCATCAAGGCGAGATAGAAGCCGTTGAAGGCCGTTGCGTAAACAGGTGGCCAAGCGGCAAACAGTGCGCCCCCTGCGGTGACCAGCCAGACCTGATTACCGTCCCAATGGGGTGCCATAGAGTTGATCATCACCCGGCGCTCCTCATCGCCGCGCCCGACCACGTTGAGCAAGGCGGCAACGCCCATATCAAAACCATCGGTGACCGCGAAGCCCACCAATAGCACGCCGATCAGCACCCACCAGACAAACCTAAGGGTTTCGTAGTCCATCATCATGCCTCCCGTGCTGGGGTTGAGATTGGATAGTCAGACTCAGCGTCATCATCCAGGTAACCGCTACCGGAGGGCCCTTTGCGGGCAAAGTGTTGCATCAGCCACATTTCGATGATGACGAAGGTGGTGTAGAGGACGCCAATAGAAATCAGGGTAAACAGCACCTGCTCAGCAGTCAGGCTGGAAATGGCCAAGTGCACCGGCAATATCTCGCCGATTGCCCACGGCTGACGCCCATATTCGGCCACGAACCAGCCCGCTTCACAGGCAATCCAAGGCAGCGGTAGGCTGAACAGCGCGAAGCGAAGTAGCCACCGGGACTTCTCTGGCTGACGACGTACGCTATGCCAGAAGGCCAGCGCAAACAGCAACAGCATGCTAAAGCCCGCGGCGACCATGGCCCGAAAAGACCAGAAAAGCGGCCAAACCTTAGGAATCGACGCTTCAACGGCTTGATCAATTTCGGCTGTGGTCGCATTGGCTACATCGTCGCTATAGGCACTGAGCAGTAGCCCATAACCAAGATCGCTGCGCACTTCCTCGAACCGAGCCATATCCCCTTCGCGCTCTTCATCACTGCGCAGGCGCTGCATGAGTGCGTAGGCTTCCTGGCCATTGACGATGCGCTCGCGGTGCTCTTCCTTGAGCTCCCGAATACCCATCACTTCGGTATTCAGCGAGCGCGTGGCGATCAAGCCCATCACACCAGGTATGCGGATGGCAAAGTCGGTGTGCTGTTCCGCCTCGTTGGGGAGCCCAAATAGCGTGAAAGCCGCAGGTGCGGGATGGGTTTGCCACTCTGCTTCGATGGCGGCCAGCTTGACCTTCTGCACATCCCCCAGCTCATAGCCAGACTCATCGCCCAGTACAATGACCGATAGCGCGCTGGCCAACCCGAAGGCAGAAGCAATCGCAAAGCTGCGCCGCGCAAAGGCAATCTCACGCCCCTTGAGCAGGTACCAGCTTGAAATCGCCAACACGAAAATCGCCCCGGTGACGTACCCCGCTGACACGGTATGCACAAATTTGACTTGGGCGACGGGGTTGAGCAGTACCTCTGCAAAGCTGACCAACTCCATACGCATGGTGGCTAGGTTGAGCTCCGACCCTACGGGGTGCTGCATCCAGCCATTGGCTACCAGAATCCACAGGGCTGACATATTGGTCGCCAAGGCCATGAACCAGGTAACCGCCAGGTGCTTCTCTTTTGACAGGCGATCCCAGCCGAAGAAGAATAGCCCGACCAGCGTCGACTCAAGGAAGAACGCCATCAAGGCTTCTATCGCCAGGGGCGCTCCGAAAATATCGCCGACATAGTGAGAGTAGTACGACCAGTTAGTGCCGAACTGGAACTCCATGGCGATACCGGTCGTTACCCCTAACGCAAAGTTAATACCAAACAGCTTGCCCCAGAATTTGGTCATCTGACGATAAATGGTTTTACCGGTCATGACATAGACCGACTCCATGATCGCCAGAAGTATCGACAGCCCTAGCGTTAAGGGTACAAACAGGAAATGCACCATCGCCGTAAAGGCGAACTGCAACCTGGATAATTCAACAATGTCCATGAGTGACTCCCGATGGATAGCTTAAACACACCTTTCGCCCCACCGGGAAACCACAGACAGGTGCTAACCCAGGCAAAGCGATGTGTATAGGCTATTCCTCCACCCGAGCCAACAATTTGATCTTGATCAATTCCTTACTTAAGCATTGCACTGTTGCGACAATATGCCATCCACCCCCTTCCTCATTCAGAGACGCAGGCGTAAACGAACGAGGCTTGCGGTGTTGGTAGTAGGCATTAGTGCGCTTCATCCCAATTGGCACCACTCTCCGCTTCTACAATCAGCGGTACTTTCAGCTCAGCCGCGCCCTGCATGCGTTTTTGCACCTGCTCGATAAAGGCCTCGACCTGCTTCTCGGCGACTTCAAACACCAGTTCATCGTGCACCTGCATCACCATCAGCGCATCGAACTCGCCTTCCGCTAACCACGCATCCACATCGATCATCGCCTGCTTGATGATATCCGCCGCGGTGCCCTGCATCGGCGCGTTAATCGCGGTGCGCTCAGCGCCTTGGCGGCGGTTGCGGTTTTGCGACTGAATTTCCGGTAGGTAGAGCCGCCGACCCAGCACGGTTTCGACAAAGCCATCTTCAGCTGCCTGGGAGCGAATACGCTCCATATAGCGGGCCACACCGGGATAACGGTCAAAGTAGCGATCAATGTAGGTTTGCGCCTGGTTGCGCTCGATATGCAGCTGACGCGAGAGGCCCCAGGCACTCATACCATAAATCAAACCAAAGTTGATCGCTTTGGCGCGGCGACGCTGCTCACTGGTGACCTCATCAAGACTCACCCCCATCACTTCCGCCGCCGTGGCCGCGTGAATATCTTTGCCCTCACAGAACGCTTCTAACAAGGCTTTATCACCGGATAGGTGCGCCATAATCCGCAATTCGATCTGCGAGTAATCCACCGCTAAAATCGTATGATCCGGTTCCGCGGTGAAGGCTTCACGAATACGGCGACCCTGCTCGTTCCGAATCGGGATATTCTGTAAGTTTGGATCGGTTGACGATAAACGCCCAGTGGCTGTGACCGCTTGATGATACGAGGTATGCACGCGGCCCGTTTGTGCATTGATCATGCGTGGCAGTTTATCCGTGTAGGTTGATTTGAGTTTTGCAAGGCCACGATACTCCAAGATACGCGCAGGCAACGGGTAATCGAGCGAGAGCTCTTGCAGCACTTCTTCATTGGTCGACGGGCTACCTGACGGGGTTTTCTTGACCACAGGCAGACCCATCTTCTCAAATAAAATCGTCTGTAATTGCTTCGGCGAGCTTAAGTTAAACTCTTCGCCGGCAATCTCAAAGGCTTCACGCTCAAGTTCAATCAAACGGGTATGCAGCGCTTCTGATTGCGTCGCCAACTTGTCTTTGTCAATTAACACACCATGACGTTCCATGCGCGATAGCACACTGACTAATGGCATTTCATAAAACTCAAAAATGGTTTTTAACTTTTCGTCACTGGTGACCCGTCCAATCAAATACTGATGTAACCGTAGCGTAATGTCAGCATCTTCCGCGGCATAAGGTGCCGCCTGTTCCAACGGGATCTGATTGAAAGTGAGCTGCTTTTTGCCCTTACCCGCAATCTCTTCGA
>CEGE01000090.1_pt1 | contig 35976 bp, 44 predicted proteins | sample 306311 | NCBI WGS metagenome assembly CEGE01 (sample SAMEA2755654, study PRJEB7226) | microbial mat metagenome | biome: microbial mat; feature: hypersaline; material: grass silage | place: USA | collected 2014-02-19 | depth 0 m | reverse complement strand
ACGCATAATCACCCCCCCCCTAAACCTGTAAGGTATGACCTATAAGATCCTGTACGTTTTTATCCTGTAGTTGGCGGCCCGCCCACGGTGGACAATCGGCTACGCCGAACGGCCTACGGCCTTTGACCACCTCAGAGCGACCGCAGCACAACAATCGCGCTTGATAACACTCTATTTGGCGTTTTAAGGCGCTTTCGCGCCCTGAAGCATCCAGACCCATAGCCAAACCCTAAAACCGGCTGAAAAGCTGATTTAAGGGCGTTCACGGTGCCAATGCAACCCTTCACAGCAAGCCAACCCCTTTCAGTGCCTGGAGTTTGGGAGGCATGGTTAACGCCAAAAAGAAGCGGCTCCGGTGCTAACTGTATGAATCGCATGTATTTTCTACCCTTAAGCGGCNNGTAGTCAGAAGGCCGGGCAATGGTGCCCAGGTCAAAACCGGAGGAACCCCCGATGACATACGCCCCTGATTTAGCTTGTGATGTTTGCCAAGGTGAATGGCTGGAAGATTCCAGAACTGGCCGCTTTAGTCGGTTTGCAACAGAACCGGAGGAATCAACCTGGATCTGCAACGAGTGCGGTGCAGCGGAGGCTGACCCCCATGATTCCGGCTGTAACGAATGCGGTGCAGAACCTGATTTTTTCTAACCTGGAGGCGGGCAACCTTATGAAACACCAAACATTCATGCAGCAGTACCGCGAATGGCAACGCAGCGGGAGCCGGATCAAAGCCAGCCGTGACCGCTATTGTCTTGATTGGTATGGCAGCAACAGAGCGCGAGATTTAGACCGATACGAGGCTATTTGCTGCGCTGTAACGCACTGCAACGTACACACCAGAATTAACCTCAGAGCGGCAGCAGCGGCAGAACTGGGCGCTGATGAGTGGCAGCGCCGCAGCCCGGAACTAAATAAGTATTGGCGTTCCTGGTAATGCTGAATCCAGACCGAAAAGCCGGGTAACTGCCCGGTTTTTTTGTGCCTATCCGCGCCTTATCGCTTGACAGCGTAGGTCATAATGTCCTACTATGGTAGTCAGAAGGCCGGGCAATAGTGCCCAGGTCAAAACCGGAGGAAATCCGATGAACAACGAAGCGATTGAAACCCCCCTGATCTGTTCCCGCGTTGCTGAATCTCAGCGCATGAACATCCTGCCCCGCTACACTGGCCGCCACTTCATGCTGATGGAAGGCCTGATTTACAAGGTTATGGGCGAGTACAGCGAAGCCTACAATGGTGGCCACTGGATCATGTGGGAACTGTCCAATGGTGGCTTTTACATGGCCCCCGGTGACAAGAATAAAACCTTCCCAATGTGCTGCGATGGCAACTACTACAGCGGCACTATGTCCGCAGATGCGGCCGGAGTAGTGGCTTGCTTGGTGGCATTCAACCGCATGGCCTGGCACACACGCGACCAGCGTTTCAGCGACCTGTTTTATGCCTTGCGGGAGTGGGCGGCCGAGCATCCCGAAGCGGCCGAGATTTTCAAAGCGATTGACTAACCCCTGCCCTGCCCCGGTTCGCCGGGGCATACAGCTAACTTAGGAGGTGAACCAGTGGATAAGGTAATTGCTCAAGCCTTGAGCCAGTGCGCCGTTTATGGCGAGCAAGAATTTCAATTTTCTACCGATAAGGGCACGACTTGGTTCAAGTTGACCATTCACCCGAATGGCTTGCAGTGCTGGTATGAAGCCAGTGAAGCGCCTTTTGAATGGGTGCCGATCAGTGGTGAAACCGTGATTGAGCGGATGAGCAGCGGCACTGCCGTCTAGTCTTTTGATAAGCCCCTGGAAACGGCTGCCACCGCTTCCAGGGAACCCCCCGCTAACCAGTCGAGAGGTGACTAGCGATGAGCAGCAACGATTATATCAGAATTGCGGCAGAGATCCGCGCAGCATTGGCTTTTGGGCGTTCCTTTACGATCCCCCTAATGACCATTGCCGATCTGGGCCAGGTGCTGACCCGATTGAAAACGATGGATTCCGCCGCGTAACGAAACCCGGCCCCGGTTCGCCGGGGCTTTCAGTATGAGGCGATGCCAGCCAAATGAGTGAACAGACAATTGAGATCCGACCGGAGACTTTACGCCCGGCCGACCGATGGGAGCAGCCGACAAAGGATGAAGTCAGGGAGTTGATCCGCTTAACAGGGATGACAGGCGGGCAAGTGGCGGCCCTTTTGGGCCTCACGCCACCAGGGCATAAGAGCGGCAGAGGTAGCCGCACGGTGCGCCGCTGGACAGCTGGCGATGCCCCGATCCCTTATGCAGCTTGGGCCTTGCTGGCTCACCAGGCTGGTTTCGGGCTGATATGGGTTGAATGACAGTGGAAATATTGAGGTATCAGCATGGGCAAACGGAAATACTTAACGAAAACGGAATGCGCGGAAAGGGGTTGGTTCAACAAGGTTGATCTAAAGCAGGAGCGCCTGAAACCGGCCCCAGGCCAGCGTCCTATTGAGTCTTATTGGCAAGGTCAGGGTTTTGTCGAAGTGTACGACAGGGCGCAGTGTGTCGCTATGCGGCCCTATCGCAAGCCAACGCCAAAGCAGATGGAAGCACTGGCACGCGGCCGCGATCTGCTGGGCACGCACGAGTGTGGAAACGAGGGCTGCACAAACCGGGTTGCCACATGGGAGGAGCAAGCCGTTTGCCACCAATGCGTTAACGAGGCACACACACGAAGCAAAAGGGCCATAAACAGCAATGCCGTGGTTCTGGATACTGAAACGACCGGACTTGATGGAAAAGACCAGGTAATTGAAATCGCAGTGGTTGACTGGCAAGGCAATACACTGATTAACCACCGCATACGGCCAACGGTGCCAATTGATGCCGGTGCCCAGGCGGTACACGGCATTAGCGCCGCTGACCTGGAGGACTGCCCCACTTGGCCGGATATAGCTGCCCAAGTGCGTGAAGTTCTGGAGGGGCGGCCGGTGGTGATATTCAACGCTGACTATGACACCCGGATGCTGATGCAAACAGCGGAGGCCTACCGTGACGACCAGGCGGCGCGATGGATAGCTGATCTTGATACACACTGCGCCATGTATATGGCTGCCCGCGAGTACGGTGCAACGAACCGTCACGGGACTATATCGCTGGCTAACGCGGTGCTTCAGGCCGGTATCGAGTGGCAAGGCGAAGCACATAGCGCGTTAGGGGATGCGCTTACAACCCTGGAGGTGGTGAGAGCAATGGTTAGATAGACCAGGACAAACGGAGCGAGAAGAAAGCCGGGCCAATGCCCGGTTTTTTTGTGCCTGTCAGCCGCCAAGCAATATGCTATTTATTAGTTTGTTTGTTAGTTTGTTAGTTTGTTACTTTCTTGTTTGTTTGTTTGTTCCGTGCTAAGATTACGATATATTCAAACAACGGAGGACAGGGATATGCGCCCAGCAGAATACAGCGATGCCGAAATCATCAAGGCAGGCGAGGAGCTTCAAGCGGAAGGCCGCAACGTGACAGGCTTTGCATTACGTCAGAAGGTTGGCGGCGGCAACCCGACCCGGCTGAAAGCGATCTGGGAGGCCCATGCAGCCGGATCAAGCCCCGCAGAGGTGGAGCCGGTGGCCGAGCTGCCGAACGAGGTAGCGGAAGCCCTGAAAGAGCTTGTGAGCGGTCTGAGTGACCAGATCAACCGGCTGGCAGTGGATCTGAATGACAAGGCAGTAAAGGCAAGTGAGCGCCGGGTTTCCGAAGTGGTTAAGGCTGCCAGCCTGGAGCGGGAAACCAGTGAGCGGGAAATGGCTGATGCAACAGCAACCGTCAACGACTTGGAGGAGAAGCTAGACGAAGCACAGCAGGAAATTGGGGATCTGACTGCAACTGTCGAGGACACACGCGGAGCATTGAGCGAGTGCCGCACTTCCCTGGCACGCGCCGAGGAAAAGCAGGCCCAGGCCGAAAAGACTGTTGCCGATCAGCAGGTTCAGATGGGAGAACTGGAGGCACGTATTAAATCAATGGGTGCTGAATCAGCGCAGAAGGATCAGAAGATAGCCATTCTTGAACATGATGCCGAGCAACATGCTGCCCAGGTAAAAGCCCTGGAAACCAAACTGGAGGCATTGCAGCAACAGCTGGACGATCAGGCAGAAGCACACGCCGCAGAAGTGAAGCGGATGGCCGCGACACACACCAAGCAGGAAACCACGGTTAATGCGTTGACTGCCAGACTGGAGGCGGCAGACCGAGAGCTGAAGAAATCGGAAGCCCGTGCGGATCGACTGGAACAGCGCCTGATTACATTGGCCGAAGGTAAGCCGGAGCCGCAGGGTAAGCCCGCTCGCACGCCCAGGAAATCACCGGCCAAAAAAGCCCCGGCCAAGAAACCGGCCGTTCAGGATGATAAGCGAGAGGGGAAAGACGACAAGCAGGAAGCAAAGGCGCAGCTGGATGCCTGGAGCGCAGAATCAGCCAAAGAGAATGAAACCCTTGATGCGCCCGCAGCAGGAGGAAATGAGCAGGAACCCGAGAGTTAACCCTTCCCTTTTGGCGTTCGTCAGAAGCCGCCGGTAACGGTGGCTCTGATCCATTGCCAAGCAGCCCGAACCCCAACCGCCATAAGTGGCTTTAGAGCCAGCCAGAGTGCCATACCAACCGCACCGACCAGAAAGCCAATCGGCAGAGCCAAAACGAGCCAGATTATAAACGTCATGGTTTCCATCCTCGCCCGGCCTGCCGGGCTTCATTAAACGGCCACAATGATGGCCGCAGCAATAACGGATAAAGCAGAACAGCCGAGTGCAACCCACATTGCAACATGCGCCCGCTTGCTGTGTTGTTCGCTCAAGGTGGCCAGCGCCTGCATATTCTGCCGGTGCTTTTCGCGTTCAGCATCAAGCATTGAACGCAGACCTTCCTGTATCTCTTTTCCTTCCTGCCGGATCTGCGTTACCGCTTTGCCGACAATGGTTTCAGCCAATTCCTTTGACTGGTTGTGATGGCGGTCTGTAACCAGTTCCAGATGTTCCTGGAGCTGTTCAACCGCCGCCGTCATTTCTTTTGAGTATTCACCCAGGACTACATCATGGACAGCCAGAAAGGCAAGGATGGGATCATCCTTGCCCAGCAGGATGCCATGCTGTTTTACAACAGCCTGGATAACAGCATCCCGATCAATCGACATTGGCGGTTTTCTCCTTTTTGCCCTGGACAGGTACGCCCAGGATCAGATCCATTTGCTGCCACAAGTGTTCTTTCATCATGCGCAGACGGTTTTTTGACATGAAGTTAAATTTATCAGACTGCATTGCCTGATCGAAAGTCATCCGTGATTCAAGCATTGCTTTAACGTCACGATCAAAAAGATCAGACTGCTTTGGAATGGTAATAATACCATTTACACGGCTTTTATGGTTTGTGTAAGCCTTCATCTGTTCAAAAGACTTGCCTTCAAACTCAACAGCACCAAAGTACATATTCAGCCATACAACCATTTCAGCCGATTCAGGAAACTGGTTTGCCAGCGTATCGAAGCCCGTAACGGTATCCTTCAATGCCTGGCCGCCAGTGATAACCGGGTGAACAAATATCTGATGCCCCATGCTTTGCAGCAGTTCAACCGCTTGGTTTTCTACCAAGTAATTAGACAACGGGATGAATGAAGAAGCGCCATTGTCAATGACAATTTCAGATTCAGGATTTTCTGCAATCAATTCCATAAGCCGATCAAATTCAGCTTCATCAATTTTATTGTTTTTCATAAGTTCAACGCGCTTTACATCGAAAGCGGTATATCCTGCAAACGTGGCGTTTACTGGATCTGTATCAATGCAAATCTGCGGGATTGAGTATTCAGCGCGGTGTTGTGCGATAAGAGCAGAAACCAGTGATTTACCAACGCCGCCCTTGCCTTGCAGTGTGAAATGTACTTTAGCCATTGCGTATATTCTCCGTTAAAAAAGTTCTTCGTCTGGTTTTGCAGACGGGTTGTGTTCAAAGCGTTTAACTAAATCAGTCTTAAGTTGTTTCGGTTCACCATCTGTTCTTTTCACTTCCGTGCTTTTGGCATCCTTATCTTTAACCGGCTCCGGTTTCTTATCAACTGATACTTTTCTTTCTTCCTCTTTTGCCTCCTTGTTTATGTATTTGTCTACATAACGAGCAAACTGCCGGTATTGAATAGGCATCAGACCTTTGTCATGCAGGTGTTGCCAAACTTCTGCGGATGAGAAGCCTTCATCAACAGCTTGCTGGATCTCCTCACGCCTGGCTAGGAATGCCTGGCGACCATACCCGCGTTGGCGTGCAGGGGGGGATTTCCTTAGTTCATCGGTCAAACTCATATAACGACACCTTAAAGACACTTTAACGACATATTAGCGACACTTTTCAGGTTTCGCAAGCCTGTTGAGTCATGTTAAGGACAGATTAGCGACACGCTAGAGACAGATCAAGCCTTTTTTGGCGTTCAACCGCTTGTTTTGGGCCTCAGTGTCCTTGACTGGTCACTATGCTGTATTATAACTGTCGTGGTTGACGGGGGCAGGATGTGTATTTGCTATACCGCCACAAGTGGCGATCTAGCAAATACCTGCAACTTATTCGGCCTGGCGGCCTCAACGCATCCTGCTCTCCGAGGGTTTGCCGCTACCGCAGCAGGCGGCTGCCGCCGCTAAGAAGATCGAGGTATGTCATGGGTACAGAGAACAGAAAGAGAACTAAGCATATTATGGTTAGGGTCAGCGAGGATGAAAAAGCTGAAATCACCAAGGCAGCAAAAAGGTGTGATTTGTCGCCCCCTTCTTTCTTGCGTGAGCTTGGGCTTTCGTATGAACCAAAAAGCACTGTTGATATTCAAGCGTTTGATGAACTTTTGCGTGTCCATGCTGATTATGGCCGAGTAGGTGGATTGTTAAAAATGTGGCTTTCGGATAACTCTAAATCAGGGTTTGGTCGTCATCTTAATATACCAGAGTTGGTTGATAGGATCATTTCTCTACAGGAAGAAATGATAGATATTGCGAGAAAGTTATGATTGCTAAAAGAGCGCCACGCAGGAATGATGCCAAATCTAGTTTTAGTGCGTTGGCAAAATATATATTGCGGGAAAGTAAGGAAGGAGAAATAGAGTATTCAAGGGTAAGTAACTGCCTTTCACCTGAATCTGAAACCGATCTTGTTATGAGAGAGATAGAAGGGACTCAGGCCCGGAATACACGTTCAAAAAATGATAAAACATATCATTTGGTTTTGTCGTTTCCGGCTGGAGAAAAGCCTAGCCGGGATCAGTTGGATGATATAGAGGATGAAATATGTAAGGCAATAGGTTTGGGGGATCACCAAAGAGTAAGCGCAGCGCATAATGATACGGATAACTTTCATTTACATATTGCGATTAATAAGGTTCATCCTGTCAGCTTGAGAGCTATAGAACCTTATTATGATAAATACAGTCTTGATGAGGCCTGTTCAAAACTTGAGTTGAAGCATGGGCTTCAGAGGGATAACAGGATAGATAAATCGAACTCCAAACAAAGAGAGGTTTCAGAGCATGGAAGGGCTGGAGATATGGAGGCGCATTCTGGTATTGACTCATTTAAACGGTGGGTTAAAGAGAGGAAGGAGCCATTAACAGAAGCCTTGGATAAATCGGAAAGCTGGGATGAGTTGCACCAGGCATTTGCAAAGTTTGATTTGGAGTTACGCCCACGCGGTGCGGGGTTAGTGGTTTCGGCCCGGAATCAAAAAGCCTTCACAAAAGCCAGTGATCTGGGAAAGGGTTTTAGTAAGGGAAGCCTGGAAGCAAAGTTAGGCCCGTACCAGGAGCCAACCGAGAAAGTGAAGGTTGCAGATCCGGCCGAGCAGTACCGGAAACCACCAAAACATGATGGTGCAGAGAGGTCTGCATTGTGGGAGCAGTTTCAGCGTGAAAAGCACCAGAATATTGCCACCAAGCGCGATCTGATTCAGGCGTTGAAAGATCAGCGGCAGCGGGAAGTTGCCAGGCAACGGCAGGACTATGCCGCGAGAAAGGAAGCGATCCGCAAGGACACCTTGCTTAAAGGGAAACAGAAGCGAGGGGTTTATCAGCAGCTTGCCAAAAACCACAAGGCGCGTACCGCCGCAGCGTTCCAGCAGTACAAACAGGAGCTGGGCAAGATCCACGACACCTACCAGGTCAAAACATGGCAGGAGTGGCTTGTAGATCAGGCGGCAGATGGTAACACCGCAGCACTGTCCACGCTCAGGAGTGCAGCCCGGCGACCGAATAAAGGCGCGGAGCAGTTTGCTTTCATGGGTAGCGATCAGGGTCAGATATTCACGCCCTTAAAACCAGCCGTTCAGGCCAATGGCGATGTTCTTTATACGGTGGATGGTGCGCGGGTGCGCGATACCGGCGAGCGGTTGCGACTGGATGCGGAAAAGGGCGGGGATCTGGCTTCAGTGGTGCGCCTTGCCCGTGAGAAATACGGCGATCATTTAAGTGTGGATGGTGACGAGCAGTTCAAAAAGGCTGTTGTTGAGGCGGCGGTAGCCAGCGGTCAAGCCGTGACCTTTGCAGATCCGGCGATGGAGCAGAGGCGGCAGGTATTGCAGGAAGTGGTTAACGCCAAAACAGAAGCGGAGCAGGTACGGGGCCGGGATGAAAGCAAGACCGATCCGGTTCAGGTCTGGATCAATAAGAGGAACGAGACAAGACAAAAAACTTACGATATAATGGAACATCGAAAGTTTGACGAAAAGGACGCGGGGCCAGCTATATATAGGGGTTCCCGCAAGGTTTCGGAAGGTGTAACAGTTGGATTATATGAGAAGTCCGGCGTTATGCTGGTGTCACCACTGACAGAGCGGCAGGCCGAGCGATTCAAGCGGCAGCCGGTAGGTTCGCCTGTGACGTTAAACAAACGTGGGCATGTGCATTTTCAGAAGCAAGAGAGAGGACACGGACGATGACAGAAACGATTGGTTCCGCAGCACCAAAACAGAAGGGCAGCCCCCTAAAGCGGGCTGCTATCAATGGGGCTGTATTTGTTTGCCTGCTGCTGTTGGTTTCAGCAATTACAACGCAGTACCTGGCAGCCGCTTTTGAGTATCACCAGGCATTGGGTGAGCCATTGGCCGGAGTTGTTTACTGGCCGTGGTCATGGGCCAGCTGGGCGCTGTCGTGGTGGTCAACACACACGCAGCTGATGCAAAGGGCTGTCACTATCTTTACGGCGGGCAGCACTGTCGCGCTGGTCATTTACGCTTTCGGGATCATTCTAATGTCTCGCAAGGCTGAAGCGATTGAAGGCCTGCACGGCACCGCACACTGGGCAAGCAAGAAAGAGATTCAGGACGGCGGCTTGCTGCCCAAAGATAAGAAAAAACCGGCTGAAGGCGTCTATGTCGGTGCCTGGAAGGACGACAAAACCGGGAAGCTGAATTACTTGCGGCACGATGGCCCGGAGCATGTGCTTGCTTTTGCCCCTACCCGATCCGGTAAAGGTGTCGGTCTGGTACTGCCAACCCTGCTTTCATGGAAGGGCAGCGTTCTCTGCTACGACATTAAGGGCGAAAACTGGGCGCTGACCGCAGGATGGCGGAAGAACTACGCGGGCAACAAGGTAATGAAGTTCGATCCAGCCGCCACTGATGGTTCAAGCGTGGCGTTCAACCCCCTGGAAGAGATCCGCATTGGCGAGGATCAGGAAGTTGGTGATGCCCAAAACGTGGCCACCATGTTGGTTGACCCGGAAGGCAAGGGGCTTGTAACCCACTGGGATAAGACAGGCCATGCACTGCTGACAGGTGCCATTCTCCATTGCTGCTATGAGAAACAACAGGAGGATGGCCGCTGTGCCACCCTGGCGGACGTTGGGGCGCTGTTGGCTAATCCGAGCATGACCATTGAGCAGGTTCTGGAACACATGCTGGAGTACCCCCACAAGGGCGATAAGCCGCATCCGTTGGTGGCTCAGGAGGCAAGGGCCATGCTCAATAAAGACGAGCGGGAACTTTCCAGCGTTGTATCGACCGCCATTAGTTATCTGACCCTGTACCGTGATCCGATTGTTGCCAAGAACACCAGTCGCAGCGATTTCCGAATCCATGACCTGATGAATGATGAAGATCCGGTATCCCTGTATCTGGTAGTGCGCCCGTCCGATGCCGAGCGACTGCGCCCGCTGATCCGCTTGATGATTACCCAGATTGTGCGCCGCCTCACTGAAAAAATGGACTTCCAGGACGGCCGCAGTGTGGCCCACTACAACCACCGCCTTCTGTTGCTGATTGACGAGTTTGCAAGCCTCAAACGCCTTTCAGTCATCGAGGAAGCCCTTGCCTTCATGGCGGGCTATGGCCTCAAGGCATACCTGATTGTTCAGGATCTTCAGCAGATTATGGGCGCGTATGGCCGAGAGGAGGGGCTTGTAGGTAACTGTCATGTTCGTATTGCCTACGCGCCTAACAAAATCGAAACCGCCGAGCTGTTATCCCGCATGAGCGGGCAAACAACTGTGATCCGAAAGCAGACAACCGTATCAGGCAAGCGATTTGGCCACATGCTGGGCCAAGTGTCTGAGTCTATGCAGGAAGTGCAACGCCCGTTGATTACCGCTGATGAGGCAATGCGCCTTCCGGCAGCCGTCAAAGACGCCAACGACCAGATCAAGGAGCCGGGCCACATGCTGATTTTCGTGGCAGGCCATGCCCCCATCTATGGCCGTCAGATCCTGTACTTCCGTGACCCGACTTTCCAGGCGCGGGCCAAGGTTCCCGCACCCAAGGTAAGCGATCGCACCCGCTTCCCGGAGCTGACACACGAAACGTCAGAGCCTGATTTTAAGCTGGCATGAGGTGACAGGATGAAGATTACAGCCTTTCGTTTGTCGGTTGGTCTGGTAGCGGCATTGACCGTTGGCGGTCTGGTTGCTGGCCACAGTCTTGGGCTGCGTTGGAATAAAACGGAGTCATTGCCACCAGGTGTTTACCAGGTAACTGAAACTGATCCTGCAACCATCCAGCGCGGCAGTATGGTTATGGCGTGCCCTGAGCAAAGCCCCGTGCAGCTGGACGCCCGCGAGCGCGGTTATTTGCCGTTTGGTTTTGGCTGCCCCGGTGGCTTTGCCCCGTTGTTCAAAATCGCTATGGCGGTGCCCGGTGACGTTGTGGAAGCCACCCCGGCCGGTATCACTATTAATGGCAATCAGGTAGCCAATTCCAGCCGCCTGGAAACTGACAGCGAGGGCAGGGCACTGCCGCCGCTTCCGGCATCCGGCACCGTTCCACCAGGCATGGTGTGGCTGCTGTCCGATTATGCCCCCCGATCTTGGGATTCCCGTTATTTCGGCCCTGTACCGTTGGATACGGTTCAAGGCCTCGCCCGTCCGGTGTGGACGGCTGAATAAAACAATCAAGGAGAGAGCTATGCGCTTGTTTATCGCAGAAAAACCAGAGTTGGGCCGAGCAATTGCTGATGCGCTGGGAGGTGGTCAGAAAGATGGCGGTTGCATCCGGTGCAGCAACGGGGACGTTGTAACGTGGTGTTTTGGCCACTTGCTGACGCTGACCGATCCTGAAGATCACGACCCCGCTGCAAAGCAGTGGAGCATGGAAAGCCTTCCGTTGAGCTGGCCGGTACAGCATAAGCCAATAGCTGATAAAGAGTCCCAGGTTAAGCTGATTCAGAAGCTGGCCGGGGAAGCCACTGAAATCTGTAATGCGTCAGATCCAGATGAAGAAGGGCAGCTACTTTGTGATGAGCTGCTGGATTATATCGGTAACACCAAGCCGGTAAGTCGTGTACTGATTAACGATTTGAACAAGAAAGTTATTCAGAAAGCATTGGCAAATTTGCGCGACAACCGAGAATTCTACGGCCTGTATCAAAGCGCCCTGGCACGTTCTGTTTCAGATCAGGTTTATGGTTACAACCTTACCCGTGCTTACACCATTGCAGGCCGAGCGGCCGGAGCAACACAGGTTCTGTCTGTTGGTCGAGTTCAGACCCCAATTCTGGGGCTTGTCGTGCGCCGCGACCGTGCCCACGAAAGCCACAGCGCACACAGCTATTTTGACCTGGCAGCCCTTATTGCCGGTGACGGTGGACGATTCAAGGCCAAGCACCGCCCGGCTGACGGTGCCCCGGTTGACGATAAAGGCCGGGTAATCGAAGAAAGCTATGCCACTGCACTGCTGGATGCAGTGAAGGGACAGCCTGCTGCTGTTACCAGTGCCGCCACTGAGGATAAGGAAACCGCCGCCCCACTGCCGTACAACCTGTTGAACCTTCAGGCTGATGCGTCCCGGAAGTTTGGCTTTTCCCCCGACAAAACCCTGAAAGTGACCCAATCGCTCAGGGAAAAACACCGCCTTATCACTTATAACCGCAGTGACTGCGAATACCTGTCTGATGAGCAACACGAAGATGCACCGGCTGTTCTGGCAGCCATTGCCCAAACAGCCCCGGTACTGGCCAAAGCTGCTGAATCCGGTGATCCGGCTATCAAGAGCCGAGCATTCAACTCCAAAAACGTAAGCGCACACCATGCGATCATCCCGACCGAAAACACGGCCGACCTGTCCAAGCTCAGTGATGATGAAAGCAAGCTGTACCTGCTGATAGCGCGGGCCTACATCGCTCAGTTCTGGCCGAAACACGCTTATCGGGAAACCACCATTGATCTGGACGTTGCAGGGTACGCCTTCCGCAGTACGTCCCGCGTTACCTCCCTGGAGGGCTGGAAAAAGCTGTACGCCCGTGACACCGACAATGACGAGGTACACCAGGACGAGGAGGACAATACCGAAAGTCTGGAATGGGTAACGGCTGAATCTGCGTTGATCTGCGAAGAAGCGACCAGCGAGAAGAAACAAACCAAACCACCGGCCCGGTACACAATGGCCACCCTACTGAAAGACCTTGCCCGCGTGGCCAAGTATGTGACTGATCCGAAGATTCGCCAGTTGCTGCTGGCCAAGGATCAGGAGAAGAAGGGCGAACACGGCGGCATTGGCACCCCGGCCACCCGAAGCGCAATCATCGAACAGCTGATGAAGCGCGGTTTTATCGCTGAACAGAGCAAGAAGGTTATCAGTACCGATCTGGGGCGAGAGTTCCATGATTTGCTGCCTGAGAGCGCCACAGCGCCGGATATGACGGCCCTATGGCATGAACAACAAGAGCAGATCCGTGCCGGTGAAATGACCATGCAGGAGTTTGTGGACGGCATTGCGGCCCACGTTGCCCAGGAGATTGAACGGATCAAGGCCGAAGGCGTAAAGGTAACGGCCGCTACTGGCCCGGAATGCCCCGCATGTGGCAAGGGCACCCTGAACCGCCGCAAAGGCAAGAGCGGGTTTTTCTGGGGCTGTAGTGCATACCCTGACTGTAAAACCACCTTCCCGGACAAGCGCGGCAAGCCGGATCTGAACGCCAAAAAGAAAGAGGCACCGGCCGCATCGACCGAACACCTTTGCCCGAAGTGTGAAAAAGGCCTGATTCGCCGCCCGGCGAAAAAGAAAGGGAATTTCTGGTGGGGCTGTAGTGGTTTCCCGGCGTGCGACTTCCGAGCGTTCGACAACAAGGGCAAGCCGGAGATTAAGGACTGATGAACTGGGCCAGTATCACCGCCGTTCTGGCAGCCGCTGCGCTTGGCGTGCTGACTTGGGGAAGCCCGGCACCCGGTTGGGTGCAGGGAGCCGCGATCCTGTTGCCGGTAATTTGGGCTTCAGCCAGTAACCGCTGGTTTGCTGGCCTTGTCGTGATGGCGTACACCACCGCTGCAAGCCGTGGGCTGATACCAGGCATTGCTGAATTTTTCGGCACTAACCTGGCACACGGGCTGGCCCTTTGGCTGGCCGCAGGCCTGTTTACCGGCCTGGCAGGGTTCGCCTGCTGGCACCGTTCACCGGCTGGCCGTGTGCTGTTGCTGCCGGTGCTGCTGCTGGCCCTTATTCTGCCCCCTGCTGGCTTGGTTGGTTGGGCGCACCCTATCACCGCCGCAGGCTGGCTTTTCCCAGGTACAGGCTGGTACGGCCTTCTGGGCGCTGTTTCCCTTGCCATGCTGTTGGCATGGCGGGCACCGCTTAAAACGGCCCTGTTGTCCTTTGTGCCGCTGCTGGTACTCGCATGGAGCATGAAAGGGCCGGTACAGACCCCGGACGGCTGGCATGGGCACAACACCGCTTTTCCGTTTGGCGTTGGTGCGGTCAACGACCGCGACCCACAGAAAGAGATCCGCCGCCACTGGTCAATGCAGGCCCAGGTTGCCGAATCAGCCGGGCCGGTGCATGTGCTGCCTGAAACCGTAGGCGGCCCCTGGAATGCCCATATCAGTGATGAATGGCAGCGCCTGCTGTCCGATCTGCCGGGCCATACCGTTCTGATGGGCGCGTATGAGCCGGTAGGAGGAGGGGACTATAACAATGTGCTGGTAGCCGTAACCGGCGCAGGTTCCCAGGTTGTTTACCGGCAGCGCACACCCATCCCGGTTGGTATGTGGCGGCCGTGGGATTCAAACAGTGCTGTACCACAGTGGGCCGATCAGCCCGGCACCGTTCAACTGGCCGGGCATCGTGTTGCTGTTCTGGTTTGCTATGAAGCCCTGCTTGTTTGGCCGGTACTGCACTCCATGTTGGACGAGCCGGATCTGTTCGTATCTATCGCTAGTACATGGTGGGCACCTGAATCCATACACCTTTCCCAGCGTCATGCCATGCAGGCATGGGCGCGACTGTTCCAGATCCCGCTAGTGGAGGCCTATAACCTATGATCGAGTTAATAGCCATGTGCGCCCCGGACGTTGCGCCTCAGACGGTACAGGAGATTATCCGCGTTGAGAGTAGCGGCAACCCCCTGGCGTTGAATATAAACCGGCTGCCGGGGCAGCAAACCGCCCCTAGAGCGCCGAAGGCTGAAACGCCAGAGCAAGCGGCCAGTTTTGCCCTGGAGTACATCGAGGCCGGGCACACCGTTGATATGGGGCTGATGCAGATCAACAGCGCCAATCTGGAATGGTTGGGCATCGAGCGGGACAACCTGGCTACGATCTTCAACCCGTGCGCGAATATCTCAGCCGGTGCCGCGATTCTCACCGAATCCTATAACCGTGCTGCCCGTGAGTACGGAGCAGGACAAACCGCCTTGCAGGCCGCGCTATCGGCCTATAACACCGGTAATTTTTCTAATGGCTTCAGTAACGGCTATGTGGCCCGTTTCTATGGCCTGAATCCGGCTGCCGCACCGACTTTGGCGGGGCAGCCTCAGAATGCAGCAAGTGTCATCGAGGCAATGAGATCCCCGACTGGCATTAGCTGGACACCACCGGAGGGTTATTACCCTTCATCAACTCCAAAAAATGAAGAAGGTAACGACATGGAAAATCAGATCGAAGATAACAGCCCGACTAAAGAGCAGTTGGATGCCATTGACGCCACGGCCGTGAAAGCCGGTTTCATGGACTCAGTGCCTGGCATTGCTGTTGAGTTTGAACCGGATGAAGCGGATCAGATGGGGGCATTTGAAGAAGATGCCATGAGCCTGGAGGACGCTATGGACGCCAGTACAGACCCCAGGGAGGCCGAATAATGCAACTTTATGATCGAGCCATAGCCCGTTGGGTGTCTCAGAACGCCCCGGCCGTGATTCGCATGGAGCTGGAAAAACCGGGTGCCGATACAGGATATGTATCACGGTTGAAGTTGGCGATTCAGTCAGCCATCGCGTGCGGTAATAAAGCGTTAGCCGAGGCATTCCCGGAGCTGAATTTTCCCGGCATGGAATCACACCCCAAGATCCAGCTTGTAAAAGCCCTGGAGCATGTGGAATCGCTGTTGAATTATGGCGGTTTCTACGTTGGGCAGAATGGGTTTATCCGGCTGGAGGTATCCCAGGGCACGCCGGAGCGAGAAGAAAAGCAGATGCGGCTGATTAGTGAAGGCTTCAAGGATCTGGCCGAGGCATTGAAAAACAACATAAGCAAGGAGGTTGCATAATGACCGACAAGAAAAAGCCCTACCATGAGCGGGTAGCCGAGGAAGTCATTAAATCACTGGAAGAAGGTACAGCGCCGTGGGTTAAGCCCTGGCAGCCTGGCCAGCAGCCAGACCGGCCGGTAAACGCATTAACCGGCAAGCCATATCGGGGCTTCAATAGTGTTTGGCTTTCTATGATGCAGAAAGACGATGATCCCCGGTGGTGTACTTACAAGCAGGCTCAGGAGCTGGGTGCCCAGGTACGGAAAGGCGAGAAAAGCACCGTTGTTCAATATTGGCAGTTCCGTGAAAAGAAATTGCTCAAAGATGAGCAGGGCAAGCCTGTCCTGAACGACAAAGGCGAAAAGCAATACAAGATGGTGGAGCTGGAACGGCCGAAAGTGTTTCATGCCGCTGTTTTCCATGCTTCCCAGATTGACGGTCTGCAACCACTACCGCCGCGCAAAGAGATCCCGGAATGGGAGCGCCATACCGCCGCTGAAAACATGCTGGAGGCGTCAGGCGCGAGCATCAACCACGATCAGAACGACCGGGCTTTCTACCGGCAGAGTACCGATCAAATCCACCTGCCGCCCAAGGGGCAGTTTCCAACCGCTGATAACTACTATGCCACTGCGCTGCACGAAGTCGGCCATTGGACGGGGCACCCGTCCCGTCTGGATCGTGACCTTTCGCACCCCTTTGGAAGTGAAGGGTACGCCAAAGAGGAATTGAGGGCCGAGCTGTCAAGTTACATGCTGGGTACAGAGCTGGGCATTGGCCACGATCCGGGCCAGCACACGGCTTACATTGGCAGCTGGATCAAGGCGCTGAAAGAAGATCCCAACGAGATTTTCAGGGCTACGCGGGACGCTGAAAAGATTGTCGATTACATGAAGGACTTGGTTCAGCAGCAGGAGCAGGAACAGATTGTAGAGCAGGCCCAGGAGCACCTGATAGCCGAACTGGAGGAATCAAGCCGGAATGCCGTTGAAGGGTATAGCGCCATTGAGTCCTGGCGCAACCTGGAAGGTACTGCAAAGGCTTTTGGTGTCGAGGCATACCTTGCCAAGCCGGAGGATGGCGAGGATGGCGATATGGTCATTCACTACGAGAAGAACGGCCAGAAGCTACCAATCACCACAGAGCTTTACGCAATGGACGGCAAGGCAGCAACGTCTGTTGACGGGGAGCGTATCCCTGGCACCGGCCTAACGTCAGCTGCCGAATGGCAATCTGACGCGCTCAAGGCCGCTATCACGCCGCTTTTGAGTCAGCAGGTAGATCAGAGGCTGGAGACTGATAAAGGCCTGTCAGCCCACAGCTGGACGCTGGCTGATGATGAAGCAACCTATGGTGACAAAGCGGGCAAGTTCATTCTGGTCAGCCATGACGATGAAAACGAGCTGCCGACTGGTGTATTTGAAACCGAGGACGCTGCCAACCAGGAAGCCGCTTATATCAACCGCCTGGCTGCCGGTCTGGCAGAGGTGCGGGAAGGTCAGATGACAGGCGAAGGCCTGAATGCTGTAGCCATGACCATGCAGGTGCCCGGTGAGCAAGGCGTTCGCCCGTTGCTGAATGCCGAGATTGAAACCTGGACAGGCACAACCGAAGTGCGCGGCTGTCAAGAACTGACAGACGATCAGGGCGAGAAATACATAGAGGAAGCCCCGGCCGAGGAAGCGCAGTTTTTTGGCGTTTATGTGGGTCAGGAAGATGGCCGCATGATGTGGCATTCCGATCACCCCACCCAAGAGCAAGCCAACGCTGCCGCGCAGCGTCTGGAAGCTATCCATGAGCAGGCCAAGGTCTACCAGAGCCGGGAGGCGCAGGAGCAGAGCCTGAGCCGGTCACAGGCACAGGCTAAGGAGAGCAATTCAATGGAGACACCAAAACAGGAGGCAGGGCAGCAGCTGGCCCAGGAAAAAACTTGGCTGAATGTACCCTACAAGGAGAAGAACGAGGCGAAGCAGCACGGTGCCCGCTGGGATAAAGAGGCAAAAAGCTGGTACGCGCCGGAAGGTACGAACCTGGCACCGCTGAATAAGTGGTTGCCGGAAAATAACGAGATCCGGCAGGAGCCGCCACAAGATCCAAGGGCAGAGTTTGCCGATGCTTTGAAGGATGCAGGTTTGCAGCTGGATGGACTGCCGGAAATGGACGGAAAGCTGCACCGCGTACCCGTTGAGGGTGATGAGAAAGGCAAGTTCTCAGGGGCTTATAAGGGCTACCTGGACGGCCACCCGGCTGGCTTCATCCAGAATTTCAAAACCGGCTTCAAGGACAATTGGAAGGCTACCGGGCAGCGTCTGAATCCGGCCGAGATTGCCAAGCTGGAGAAGGAAGCAGAGGCGAAACGGCAGGCCCGCGAGCGCGAGCGAGAAGCCACCTATAACGCCAAATCAGCAGCGATCACACAAGAGCTGGACACGCTGCCGGATGCACCGGCAGATCACCCATATCTCAAAAACAAAGGCCTTGATGAAGCCGGGCACGCCTTTGGTGCCAAGCTGGACGACCGGGGCAATCTGGTAATCCCCATCGAGGACAAGGACGGCAAGGTATGGAGCGCCCAGCGCATTGGCCCTAACGGCTTCAAAGGGTATGAGAAGGACGCGAAAGTTTCCGGCTGCTACCAGGTCATTGGCGGCAAGGACGCACTGGAAGCCGAGGACGAGCATGAACCCCTGATGATAAGCACAGGATTCGGTACTTCAGCCAGTATCCACATGGCCACCGGCAAGCCGGTTGTTGTCGCGTTCCAGGACAACAATTTGCAGGAGGTTGCCCAGGAGTTTAAGCAGATGTTCCCGGAACGAACCATAGCAATTCTGGGGGACGATGACCGGCATTTGCCGGAGCGCACCCCGCCGCTTCCAAATTCCGGCCGTGAGAAGGCTACAGCAGCCGCAAAGGCAGTGGGCGGCAAGGCGATCTTCCCGCAGTTCACCGGGCAGGAAAAAGGACGCGAGTTCACCGACTTTTCAGACCTTCACCGGGCCAGAGGGCTGGCTACAGTGCAACGCCAGGTTGAGCAGGGGCTTGCCCAGGCACGCACTACAGTAAACGCCCGCGATCAGCGAGAGGAGGCGCTAGAGAAAAGCCAGGAACGCCAAAAAGGCAAGGTTCTGGAGGAGCAAAAACGGAGCAAGGGCCGGAGCGAAGGCCGAGGCCTTGCACTCTAATAGCGTCAAGATAAACGAAAGCCCGGCAGTGACCGGGCTTTTTTATGGGCGCTCGACAGAAAGCGGGATCAGCTTATCTATTAGCTGTTTACCCCTTTCGGTGGCCACGATGGCCACCGGAGGCTTGCCACGCTCCCTGTTGTCCTCATCCACCGGCAGCGGTACTTTCTTCATCAAACCAGGCGAACGGTTAATCATTTTCCGAACAACCGTCCTATCAATGCCTGTTTCCCGGTGAATATCCTCATACCGGCGAGGGATGCGGATGCAGTTCAAAACTTTAAGCGCCGCGATTGAGGCTATGCCTTCATCAAATAGTTCAGATAAAACCTTATCCGCATCGCTTATCGTGCCCATTAAAAAATCTTTTCATCAGGCTGCTGTGTGTCATAGGTGAACTTAGGACGTAAAGTTTCAAATTTACGATTGCCTGATTCTGATTTTTTTTCAGGTAAGTGGTCTGATTCAATTAATTTATCAGGCTCCACATCCAGAATAGAATAATCGGGATAATGTCGCACCCTTTTTACTACTCCAGAGATAGATCCACTAAGCGTTTTCCCTTTGTCATACCAACAAACATAGTCACCGCTATTAACTGGGTTTTTAAATGTTTGACTAATAGGAGATGGTGCGCCATCGGGAAGCCCCGAACTCTTTTCATTAGAATCAATAACATAATACGTATAGCTTTTCATAAAACATCCTCATTTTAAAATCGTAACCAGATCCGGGGCCAGGCCTCAGATCCAGACTTGCCAAACCACTTGGAACGATCCGCCCCGCGCAACCTTAGTTTCAGCACCGGGGCACCTGAGCGCCCGGATAGCCAAGCAACACCTGGCATAGCCTTCAGAGGCTTCCCGTTTGGGCTTATACGACCTTCAGGAAACACCATGACGCTATCGCCTTGCCTTAACGCCTGGAGCAGTGAGCGGGCTGCTACGGGCCTCGTAGAGTCCACCGCAACCACCCGGCCAAGTCCAAGTGCAACCAGGCTGCCCAGGATGCGGCTTGTAACCGGATTGACCTGAGCATGGCCCACGTTGACAGCAAACACCAATGGCCGAGGGGATGCCAGGGCAACCAGTACACCATCGAGCATTGAAAGGTGATTACAGGTCAGAATAACCGGCTGATGCTCCAGGGCGCTGGTGACATTTTGGGTATAGCGAACCCTGACACGGAATATGCGCAAAAGAGCCTTACGCCAAATAGGGATTTTTATCATGCTTTGTTACCCCATAGTCCTGAAAACCTAACCGATGCCGTCCGGGTGTATCTGGCAGTGTGCTTTGGGTCACGGTGCCCCAGGTAGTCCTGGATCAGCCGGAGGTCATACCCCTTATTAGCCAAGTAATACCCACACCCATGCCGGAGCATGTGCGGTGTAATATGCCCAAGACCCGCCTTTTCGGCCGCTTGGCCAATGGTGTAAATAACAGAGTGACGCGACAAAGGCCCGCCCCGCTCGCTCACAAATAACCAGGGAAGATTCAGGTTCCGTGTGCGGAGATACCGCCGCAGCAACCGCAGTTCATCCCCTTCAATCGGGTGTTCGGTAGAGAGTCCACCCTTGATCCGCTTTACCCAGATCCGGGCAGACTCAAGCTGCAAATCATGGATAGACATATTCACCGCTTCGGTTTCACGCAGCCCGTGCCGGTAAAGCATCATTATCAGCAGTTGGTTGCGCTCAGGGTTACGGAGCTTCCCGGCTCCCTGGAGCAAACGCTTATGCTCAGACTCGGTAATGAAATCCTTTTGGCGTTCGTGACTGTCTATTGTGATCTGCATTTCTATTCAGTATCCGGCAATTTGTTTACAGTGAAGCTTTCAGTCATTGCCTCAGATGAATGTCCTATAAGTGAAAGTGACTTCACCGCCCAGTTTTTATGATTCCTGTCTAAAACACCCTCGTGGTTTACAATGTATTCCTTGAAGGCGTGATAATCATCCATTGTTATTATTTTGGTATCTGACTGATAGATACCATCTATGCAGGATTCGCTTGATATATGTTCGATATAGTAGTGATAAACATTCATCATATTTTAAACCTCAGTGCTTCCAACCCATGTGTTACCAAGGAACGCTTCAGCGCCTTGTCGAGTCTTTGGGCTTAGAATATTGGCCTGATTTTCTAACGCTTCATGCGTCCACCCGTTAATTGGCGGCCCGATTTCAGTAATCAGACTCCCATCTAACGCCAAAACAACTAACGGCTGCTTTCGCGTATCGCCCAGTAAATCCGTTTCACCTTCCTTTGTGTCGGTCACGAACGTAATCATTTTGGAGTTCCTTCACCATCGACTATGTTTATATGATTCTTGGCGGCACCAAGTTGCTATTATCAATGCGTTCCTGTTCCTCGCACTTCTTACAGATTGGTGCCCTGTCGTCTGTATCTTCACCACATATTTCACAGCTTCCAAGGGTGTCATAAAATATTGTTTGGCTTTCATCTTCAGGCATTTGCTTATTCCTCATCATGTTTTCTGAATCGAATGATTGGGTTTCGTTTGCTCAAGCTCCAGTCATGTTTTTTTGCAGGCGTATAACGTGAGATACGACCATTGGAGCGGATAATGTCAACATTAAAAAGCGGGGGTTGAGTCCCCGTGTTTTCGGCCCAGCCCTTCGTTGCTTCAAGATTATTGCGGCGAGTATATAATAATACTTCGGCAGTCAGTTGAGCTAATAGCAAGGCTGATGCCAGGGCAACATAGTAAGTAGGTGCATCATTCAGCACAAAATTTACAGTTAAACCAATTAGTAAGATTTTTACTAAGTAGCTAATCATTCTTCCACTTCCCTTTTCTGTTGAGCCTGCAACTTCATAACCCAATAATTCAGGATCATATCCCTATCCTTTTCGCTGAAATATCCACTATTGAACCGTAGTGATTGATATACAGAATCATCAAGGAATGGGTATTCTTCAATCATGCTATCAACCATTTCCCGATGGGAAGGGCTTACAGGCCACGCGCCGACCATTTTGAAAATAACGGCAGACATAAGAATAAGTGATCCGCCCGCGAGGAACGGCATGATCCTGTCAATAAACCCTACTTTTGGCGTCCCGTGATCGTATTGTTTGATTTCCATTTCTTTAATCTCCCTTAAACGCTCTATTAATTTCAAACCAGAAAAAACCACTCAGAATTGAGAAAGAAGCAAATGCAGAAACCCATAAATCTATTGTAATAATGGCATTAGGGTTGTTTGTTGCGCAGTAGATCGCCAAAACAGCAAAACCAAGTGTTAAGAATCCCATAAAGACATTAAATATAATGTCGGCGGCTTTATCGCTGATCCATTGTCGTTTGGGTTTTTTGCTTGCTCTGAATGATATTGCTTTGACCGCCATAGACATGAGCAAAAATAAGAAAGAAGCATATAAAAACGCGACCGGCGTTCTGACACCCATGATTTCACCCTGGGCGATGGCGTCAACAATGCCAATGAATTTTGCATCACTCGGCGGCGGTGTCTGATTCAGCAGAAGCAGGGCCATTACAAGAGAAGTAACGGCAGTCAGGAAAAGTCCTGGCTCAAATGTGCTTTTGAACCTGTCGGCATAGTCCCTTGCAAGTATGTGGAGAGCCAAAAAGATGTTCATCACAATATTCCTTTCTACATTCAACATTACGCCGGTTGGCGACCATCAGGCGGCGGTAGCCAGATCCGCCTGGCTGCCCCGTTAAATCTTAACTCATCATATATCATAACCTGCACACTTTCAACATAATGCGCCTTTTGTTGAGAGTCGGTGCAGCAAAAAACCCGGCACGGCCGGGCTTGGTTTGGCTGCCTATGCGGCAGTGAAGTGGAAGAACAACCCCGCGTGCGCGGGGAACTCAGGGTTATGGGTGAAGCTCACCACGCCCACAACGGTTCATCCCCGCGTGCGCGGGGAACTCGGCAATGTCGGCAAATCCACTGTTGCACGTCACGGTTCATCCCCGCGTGCGCGGGGAACTCTTTTACACCCCATTTAACGCCAAATGGATGGAGGCCAGTACAGCAATCAGCAGGAACCCGCCGAAGATCACCGCCACCTTTTGAACACCCCGTTTACTTGTCGGTCTGGTACTGCGCCGAAGGAAAACAACCAGGGCGAATATCGCCCCGGCTATCAGTGGCAGCACCACGGGAAGATAAGCCAACATGCTTTACTCCCCCGGTTCCAGCGGTTCATACGGTTCCAGGATCAGATCCTTGTTAACCATTACGTTGAAGCGGTAGCCCGGCCGAATTTCCAGAGTTGGCTGTATATTCAGGTTGCGGCGCACCATTTGCTGCCCTACCTGGCTCCACTGGCGACCCATTTCAGCAGCAAGCGTTTCATTGGCGGTTGTCTCATCGCTGTTGTCATCTTCAGGCTGTGACAGCTGCGCCCCGGCGCTGATGAGAGAAAGCAGCGTAGCGTTGCCGAAGATCCGCCAATAATGGTTGTTCACCTTGTCGGTAAACCCAGCATAACCGGCCTGATCGACACCACCCATATTGCCCAGCTCCATTGTGGAACCATCCGGGAACTGTACGCGGTGCCAGCCAACCATCACCCGGCGCTGTCCCATTGCGATATGACTATCATAGGTGCCAATCATCTTAGAACCTTGCGGGATCAGGATATGCTGCCCCGTCCGTGTATCACGCACGTTCTGGCTAACCTGAGCAATAATTTCACCTGGCAGATCCGAGTTGATGCCGCCGATCATCACGGCCGGGATCACTGTACCCACCCGCAACTCAAACGGCGTCAGCTGTGCCTGGCGAAACTCAGAGCTGTAACCGTAGGTTCTGGACGTTTGCTGAAACTGATCTTTTCGGGCGCGAAGGTTTGGATCAGCTGAATCACCATCCATTCCAAGCCCGCCAAGCCCAGCAAGCCCGGAGCCGCCACCACTAAGGCCACCGGCCGCCCCTGCACCGCCACCATTAGATGCCCGCAGAGTTTGAGCTATACGGCGCTGCCGTTCAGCTTCCATTCCCTCAGCACCCAATGCACCAGGAGCGCGAGAGCCGGAGCCGTTGCCTTCCTGTTGATTGTTGGGCAGCTGAATAGCGGTATCCGCCACAACGGCATCATAGAAAAGATCCTCCCTGAATTGCCGGGCACGTTGCAGGCGGCGGCGTTCCTCCTCAGTCATTTGTGCCGGAGCCGGTGGAGCTGCTTCAGTAGCGCGAGGCGGTGCAGCAGGGGCCGCAGCCGCAGGAGCGGCGCGAGGCGGAGCTTCCGGTTCATCCCCTGGCTGTTCGGGCGCAGGTCGAGAAACAGGCCCAGCGGCCGGAATGGTGCCATCCAGAGCATACCCCTGAAGGATTGCGTTAGCCCCGGCCTGAGAAGATCGAGGCGTGATTTCCTCAGCCTTTGCAGCTTCAGCCTGTTTGGACTTATTGGCCCTTTGGCTTGCAGCGAACAGAAGGACAACGATCACAATAAACGCAAGTGCTGCCGCTATGACAATAGGCAGCTTGTTCATGCGGCGAACACCAGATGCCGGATCTTCCAGGCCATCCGGTGACGCATTAGGGTTCAGGTGTTCCTCGCTCATCGACCACCCCCTTTAGGTTCAACCAGGAAAGCATCGGCGTACTGATCCGCTCGCATATCACGCATAACAGGCCGTGCTTCAGTCACCGAATCAAAGGGGCCAATCCGCAGTGCCTGGAGGCGTCCCCGCGTACCCAGTTTGACTATGTGAGCTTCACGCCCCAGGCGATCCAAACGGGCCTTGTGCCGCTCCAGGTCATCGAGGTTTGTGCCTGCAATAACCTGTACTGACCACCCATTATCAAGATCCGGCTTTTCGTATTCAGCAAGGGATACTTTCTCAGCAGTGGCGGGAATGGCGGGCAGAATAACCGGCCTTGCAACCCCTTCCCCTTTTGGCGTTCCAATGGCGGCAGCCGCAGGTGTCGCCCCCGGACGAGCCGCAGGCAGAGAACGGCCGGAACCATCCCGAATGGTTACACCACTGCCGGGAACCAGTGCCCCGGCGCTGTTGATCTGGTAAAGGCGATCAAGGCGATATGTCGGCTTGATACGAACGCCCACGCGGTATGTTCCAGGCTGTCCCACTTCATCCAGGACATACGCCATGCTAAGGGCATGGATAGGGGCATCTTCACCGCCAACCGCAACAGCATAGCCTTGTTCACGCAGCTGGCTTTCAAGGGCCATGCCGAAAGATCCGGGCTTGCCATTCGCAAGGGCGAAGGTGGTTTGACCAGGCGCATATTCCGTTACCAGCACTTCAACAACATCACTGGCCACCATTTGAGCATCAGAGGTGTTGAGTTCAGCCAGTTCCTGGCTATCCCAGGGGCCAACTGTAGCGCAGCCGCCCAGCAGGCTGGAAAAAGCAACGGCCAACGCCAAACGAGAGGTGTTAATCTTCATCCTGATCCCCCTTACCGGCCAGTACGGCGAACGGTAACGCGGTCTTGACTGCGACCAACGCCAACGATCATCACCGCTTCATCAAAAACCTGATCTACAACATAACGATCACCCCGAACACGGTAGTTAACCATCTGTTCACCCTGCCGGGTTTTCACCAGCAGCGCCGGAGCTTCGGATTGCCCCATATCCTTGCCCATCTGAATGATGGTTTGCTGGCCGTTGTTGTAGACGCGGAGCGGCCGCCATGAGCAGCTGGAACAGCCGTTAATGCTGTAATCGAAATCGAGGTCAGCAATATTTTCCCCGGTTTCAGAAATGGTTCTGCGGGAGCGTTCTTCATCCTGGCGGGCATAATACGCCTGCCACTGTTCTGCAATCTGATCCGGGTAATGGAAGGCGACCACCGGCATGTAATCATCCCGGCGAGATACCAGGCGCATATGATAAACGCGGCGGTCTGTCACAACAGCCAGTGACGTTTCAAGGCCCACTTCAACAGGCTTGACAATAACATGGGTGCGCTCATTGGCACCTACGGCCGGTGATACCATCCAGCGTGCTGAATCCCCCAGGTGGATGCCGTCTTGTACCACACGCTCACCCGGTTCCAGCTCAACAATGCAGAGCTTCAGCGGGGCGCATACAACGGTAGCCTGGCCACCACCATAGAGATAAGTCACGCTATCGCCGTTTCGGTACGGGTACTGATCTGCATTAATCCAGTCTTGCGCCCGTGAAAGTGCCGCCCGATCCCGTTCACCCAGGGGCTTTTCTTCCGAGAACAAAGGCAAAGGATCTGAGTTTGCATCAATGGCGGGAACAGCGTACCCATTAGCAGAAGCAGCCCCGGCTGCCATCATGCCTGCAACCAGCAGGCTAACTTTCAGTGTCTTTTTCACCGTACTTTCTCCTTGTTAATTGGCGCTCAGATCACGCGACCAGTCAAATTCACGAACATAGAGGCCCACCGGGTTAAACATGATGGTGCGGGCATCTACATCACCGCCTGTTACTACAGTTGCCGTGCCTGTCCATTTGGTTGGCTGCATGGCTTCCCCGTTGCGCGAGCGCGGCCGTTCGATCCACTCAATGCGCCAAGTGTTTTCAGACAGCGGCAGTACCTGGCGCACTTCCACCACAACGGTTTGTTCTTTGGCGCGTTCAAACGGGACGTTTTGGCGCATCCAGGTATTCACGGCCGTGTATGCGGGCATATCGGCACTTAGATGGGAATAGGCGCGTTCAACCGCACGGCGCTGGACTGCCACATCAGAGCTAACAGAGCGCACATCCTGGACAAACTGGGCCAGCTGGGCGCGAACAACACGGCGATCAGCGGGCATCATCTTGTCAGCCTCATACACCTGCACCGTGTTCCCGTCTGCATTGACTTCCACAACATACGGGATCAACTTGTTTTGGCTGGCAAAATGCACCACCCCACCGACCGCTACCGCCGCGATCACCAGAGAAGCCACAGCAACACCGCGCCACATTTTTGAAGTGGCGATATAACTGCCATAGCGTTCATTCCATTCCCGCCGTGCCGCAACGTAGGGCGAGGCTGATTGTGTGGATTCTTTCTCTTTCTTCCTCATCGTTACCATTCTCCTTTAAAACTTACTGTATATGATAACCTATTAAACAGCCAAAAGCCCGCCCTGTCTAGCAGGGCGAGCATTGTTTTTACTTTATATCGTCATTCTTTCCCGGCTGGGGAATGATACGGCCGGGCCTGGCTGGAATCGCCGGTGCTGGTAGCTTCAACATCGCTTCCCTGCTGTTGTTTTGGAGTAGTGGCGCTTCCTGTTGCTGCCGAACTGTCGGTGCCCGCGCCTGCATCGCCAAAATCAGGACTTGCCGGATTTGCCGCTTGAGCGTTGTTTGTACCTGATTCAGAACCCGAAGCCCCTTCTTGCATTGCATTGGTAGCCGCTTCCACCACTGCACCAGGGCCAATGCTGCCGGTCATGCTTCCGCCTGACTGTTGAGCTGCCGGAGCTGCACCAGGATGGCCGCCGCCTTCTGTCATACCGAGCCGTTCACCCCTCAGTTTCTGGGCCATAGAACCACCGAAAGAGCCGTGTGTGGCGTCATAATCCCCACGGATCTTGCCCCCCATTGTTGACTTGGCCGCACCGCCAAGGTTTTTCATGGTCTGGGCTGCGTGAGCCATGCGGCTAGGTTTAGCGCCTGCCGATCCACCGGCCGTTGCCCCACTGCTTCCGCCTGGCATCGGCATCGGGCCAGCGCCGCCCGGCTTGCCACCTGTCGGCCCGCCAGTTGGAACGCCAAGGAATGAATTGCCGCCTGGCGATCCACCCGCAGGGCCAGCCGCAGAAGCAAGACCGCCGCCTGCATTACCAGCCAGCTGTTCACCGGCCAGCTTGGATGCTTCCCGCACCGCCATAGCGCCGCCCGCTGCTCCAACACCAACACCTACCGCCGCGCCGCCTGCTGCCGCCGCCATGCCGGTTACAGTTGGTGTGCCGCTACCAATGGACGTGCCGTTGATGATCCCCTGGATAATATCCGGCAGCATCTTAACCAGCAGAACCAACATGATGAGAACGCCAATAATGGCCAGTACAACACTGAATTGGCCTTTATCTTCGCCCATCGCCCAGTTGTAAATAAATTGTTCGCCAAGGCCCACGATTAGGAAAATCGTGTAGAGCTTTGCTCCCACCGATACGCAATAGGTTATGTACCGTTTGGCATAATCAGATGTCCACTGAGAACCACCAAAACCCAACAGCAGCACCCCGGCTGCCGTCACGATATACATTTCCCCCATTACCAGGAGCGCATAGGCTGCAATCAGCGCATAGAGAACCAGGGCGACAAGGGCCAGAATGGCGAACGCCAAAAAGGTCAGTTTGCCGCTTGATTCGATAATGGCACCGCCGAGGATAAAGCCGCGTTCCAGGATGGCAGCAGGGTTGATATTACCCCCAACGCTGGCCCCGGCCGCCTGATTCCCAGCCCACATAAACCCATCAATAACGGCTGTTGACCAGGTATCTGCATTGAGTATCAGAGCAAGGAAAAAGCCGACAAACATCACCAGCCTGACCAGCTCCACCATAAACTCTTGCAGATCCGCATTCCTCAGAACCATTTGCCCCGCCGACCATGCCCAGGCAATAGTGGCCAGCGAGATAAGCAGCCAAGTGGCAATGTCTTTAAGCGGGCCGAACCAGGCACCTGTCTGGATTCTGAATTCATCCTGCAACGACTGAATAGCACTGGCATCGGCTGCTAATGCTTGACCACTAAAAAGCAGTAGTGCCACGGCCGCCAAGGCACCCCACTGGCGAATTAGACGCATGACCTACCCCCTGTTACCTGATTGACTGATTCCAGTTAATACCGCCATCCCTGTTAGGGTTCAGGCCTTCATTTGGGCGCAGCGCCCGTTCCAGATCAGCCGCATCTTCAGCCTGTTGCTGTAGCAACGCATCCAATGCCGCCTGATTTTCAGCAAGTGCGGCCTCAACAGCCGGTGTGCAGTAGTCGGCAGCCGGAGCTGTCACGTTGTAAGTCACCACGTTGGTAATCAAAACCGATCCCGCAAGTACAGCCAGCACCACGGGGCTTTTCAGAACACTAATATCCATTTCATCCCTTCCTTTTGGAGTTATCGAATCGAACCGCCCATAGATACACCGCCGCTACGGTTGTCATCCAAGCCTGTAACCGGCTCCAAAGCCCGTTGCAGATCCGCATCATCTTCAGCCTGGCGGTCAATTGTCCCGGCTGCCTGTGCAGACTGGAGCTGAATCTGTGCCATCTGGAGCTGCCGCAACTTCTGGAGCTGTTCCACCTGCAAGGCGGCTATTGATCCGCCTGCCTGGAGCAGTTGCTTAGTTCCCGCTGCTGATTCCATCTGTTGTTCGATGGTGCGAAGGGCTGAATCTTCCCGATCAAACTGCTGTGCCTGGAGTCCTGCCGCTCGCAGAGCGCCGCGCACACTGTCATGGTTTACTTGCGCCCAATCACGGTAACGCTCGCTGAAAAACTCATGGTCACGGATACCGTCAGCGTCCCGACCGTTGCCCGCGTAATACTCAAAATCCCGGTGTTCCCGGCGATAATCTTCATCAATCTGGCCAGAGCTATACGAAACCGCCCGGCCGGTGGCTACGATCTGAGCCAGCTGTTGCAGATCCGCCAAGGCCTGTTGTTTGATATGGTTAGGCAGATTCTTGAAGTTCTCGAACATGATTTCATATTGCTGGATGGTGTAAGCGAGGTTTTCAGCCTCGCTGATAGCCACAGCAATAAGTTCCGCATTGTTGGCAATTTGGGTTATTTCCAAAGCGCCGCCTGTCATGCCCCCGCCCCCGGCAACAACCGGGGAGACAGATACAGAAATAGCGATAGCAACGCCTGCTGCCAGAGAATTAAACTGTTTCCAGGTGTTCATAATTAACCCCTCTTTCTTCCATCCAGTAATAGGGCCATTTCTCGCCATATTCGGCTTCCAGTGCCCGAACCCGTGCAATATCTTCTTTGCCTGACGCGCCCACAAACGACAGGGCCACCGGGCCAATGGCCAGCTCAATGCGCCGCCGCCCTTCACCCCGAACAAAATACTGACGTTTCGGAATCATGCCGGTAATGGTGCGAATTTCCGCATCATTGCAGCCAAGGAGCTTGTAGAGCGGGATATTTTCCTCGCTGGATGCTTCCTTGTTAGCCAGGAATATTTTTGTTGGGCAGCTTTCCGCCAGAACGTCCAGAATGCCGCTGTTTGCAGCATCTGACAGGCTTTGAGTAGCCAGCAGTACCGCACAGTTGGCTTTACGCAAAACCTTCAGCCACATGCGGATACGCTCCCGGAAAACCTCATTACTGAGCATCAACCATGCTTCATCCAGAATCAGCAGGCACGGCTGCCCTTTCATCCGGCGTTCAATCACATGGAACAGGTACAGCAGTACCGGCAACCGAGTGCGATCACTGCGCTCCATGAGCTGTTCAATCTCAAAGCAAGACCAGTGACCGATACTCAAGCCATCTTCCTCAGCATCCAGCATCTGACCCAGCGCCCCGGAAATTGTGTATTCCTCAAGGGCTTCCTTCATGGCCTTGTCTTGGAGTTCGATCTGAAGGTTGGTAAGTGTCCGGTCGCCACTGTTGGCGACAGCTACCAAGGCGCGATGCAGTTCATTCCGGTGCGCCGGAGTCAGCTTCAGGCCTTGCAACTCCAACAGGGTGCCCACCCAGTCCTCAGCCCAGGCGAGTTCGTCCGGCTTGTCGATCTGGGACAGTGGAGCGAAGTGCAGCGCCGAGCTATCGGCATCACCGGCCACATTGAAATGACTGCCACCCACAGCACGGGTAAGCGGCTCCAGGGAGCTGCCTTTATCGAAGGCAAATACAGTTGCATCCTTGTAGCGCCGGAATTGAGCCGCTATCAACGCCAAAGCAGTGGATTTACCGGAGCCAGTGGGGCCAAGCATCAACGTGTGCCCCAAGTCACCGATATGCAGGTTCAGCCTGAAAGGCGTGCTGCCGTCTGTTGCAGCGTGCAGCAACGGAGGGCTTCCAGACGGATAGAACGGGCACGGTGCATGGTCACGACCAGCCCAGACCGAAGAAAGCGGCAGCATGTCAGCCAGGTGCATTGTATGCAGCATCGGACGGCGCAAATTCGGAGCAGAGTGCCCCGGCAAGCTGCCAAGCCACGCTTCAACCGTGTTGACGGTTTCAATACGGGCATTAAACCCCAGGTTGTTTACCAGTCGCTTGATCTGGCGGGCAGACTGATCCAGCAGTTCCTGATTATCATCCATCAGCACAACAACGCTGGTGTAATAACCGTAGGTCACAAGGCCGCTAGAGGCTTCAGCCAGAGCCGTTTCGGCCTCAGCTACCATCTGCGCCGCGTCTTGGTCTACGCTGCCCTTTGCTGTTTGCTGGGAATGGAACACCTGATCCCAGAACCCACGAACCTTTTGCTGCCATTTACGCCGGAAAGCCCGCAGGCCTTGCTGTGCATCCACTGGATCTTGGAAAATAAAACGAGTGTTCCAACGGTATTGCACCGGCACCTGATCCAGAGCTGCCAGAATGCCCGGATACGATTCTTGGGGGAAACCATCAATCGCAACCACCTGGATCAGCTTGTCATCCAGGCGCGGCCGGATACCTGACCAAAACTCATGCCCGCCAATCACCGCGTCCAGGTACATAGGACACGGCGGCAGGTTGATAGGATGAGGGTTGCCAGTCAGCGCATAGTGCAGGTATTGCAACAGCTGGTCATTGATATGCTCCCGGCCCGCTTCATCAAGGTAAGGAACACCCTGCATCCGGCTAAGATCCACGACACTGGAAAGGCGATCTTCAATTTCCAGCAGTGCGGACTTGAATTGACGCAGGGCGCGATCACCGGCCCCGGAGCTGCCTTTCTTTTTGGCGTTTTTATTGCCTGTTTCTTCAAACATCATATCTGCCACCTTGCTTTGGGTCAGCTTGGCGGGCAGATAGGTAACGACCATTGCATAAATGCTTTCGTAGTGGGCACCTTCCTGATTGAATTGATAACGGCGCTCCTGATCTATCAGGGCGGAAATCGGATCAGGAAAGGCACTTTCATCGGCCGCAGGGTATTCCCTGGCTTCAACGCGCACTGCATCTTGGTGCAGCATCCATTCACTGCCGAGCTTTGACAGTGCAGCATTTACAACCGCCGAAACGCGATTGCGTTCAGCAGCTGTTACCGTTGCCAGATCCTGGCCCCGGTAAAAGAAACCCGCTAGAAGGCTGCCGTCCTTGTTGAGCACAATACCGTCATCTATGACGGCAGCCCAATTCAGCAAGTCGGGCAGCGCCTTGGTAGGGGATCTATATTCCTTCAAGGCGTGCATATTTTTATTTCTCCCGTGTATGAACGGCCCCCAGTGCAAACGGTGTCGAATGCGCCGGGTAAAAAGCCTTGTACTTGATATGCCGCAGGTAGACCTTGCTCATATATGGATCTGCCTTTGCCATTGCCCGCAGGCCAGCAACGCAGGCAGTCCAGATAATGACCCCCGTTATTGCCGCGACTGTATTCAGCGCGACAACAACGAGTGTCAAAGTAATAAGCCCGGTCAGCAGCAACAGTTCACGTTCGCAACCGGCCATTAGATCCGGCCGGTTCAACGCACGATGAATTGGGATATGCCGCAGATCCTGGCTCATGCCGTTACCCCACCAGAGCCGAAGCACCGCCGTACAGCAGCGACAGGATGGAGGCAGCCGACACCAGCAGGCCGATAACCAGAACGAGCATGACGATTCGGCGGGTAAACTCGCCCAGTTCGCCACCAAAGATCAGCATACCGCCTGCAACGGTTACGCCCAGAAGTGAAATCACCATAGCCACCGGGCCGGTGATAGAGTTCATAATGGTGTCAAGAGGATCTTCCCACGGCATACCAGTAGTGGTACTGGCCATAGCCGGTTCGATCATAAACATCAGGATTGCGCCAAAAACGGCAAGGTTACGCCACTGCATCTGCTTTCTCCTTTTGAGTGCAAGTGTTTTCAGGTTTTGTTTCGGTTTCGATAACGCGGGTTTTATATGAACCGCTTTCGGTAATTCCATTCACTTCAATAATTTCTTTGATTCGACGACCTCCTTTCACCTTTTCAATAGCAATAACAAGATCCACCGCTTCTGCAATGAGCGGCGTCATATTCCCAGCCGCCCCGGTTTCAGCAATCAGCTGTTCCAGGCGAATAAGGCCCGCATGGGCACCATTGGCATGGACAGTGGCGACCCCACCGGGGTGGCCAGTATTCCAGGCTTTCAGCAGGGCGAGTGCTTCCCCGCCCCGCACCTCGCCAACAAGAATGCGATCCGGCCGCAGGCGCATGGTTGCACGCAGCAGCCGCAGCATATCCACATCGACACTGGCCCGAAGAATGACCGAGTTTTCGGCTTTACATTGGATTTCAGCGGTATCCTCGATAATCACCAGGCGATCATCAGGACAGGCTTTAGTGATGCCATCAATAATGGCGTTGGTCAGAGTGGTTTTACCTGAGCCGGTGCCGCCTACAACCAAGATATTGGCGCGGCGCTGAATAGCCGACTCAATGGCTGCCTTCTGTTCCAGGGACATAATGCCCTGTTCCACATAGTCATCCAGCGTAAAGACGATAGATGCCTTCTTACGGATGGTGAACGTGGGATGGGCCACTATAGGCGGCAAAAGCCCTTCAAAACGGCTGCCGTCCAGTGGTAGTTCACCTTCAAGAATGGGGTTATCCCGTGTCACTACGGTATGCAGGGCATCCGCGATGGTGCCCATTAGTGACTCGGCGTTAGGGGCTGTCATGCTGCCAACCCGCTGCATCCCCTGCCCGTGGCGCTCGATCCAGAGCGCCCCGTCAGAGTTCAGCATAATTTCAATTACGCTAGGATCTTCAAGGGCATCAATGACGACCTTACCCAGTTCCCCGCGCAGCTTCTTCAGAAGTCTTTTAAGTTTCTCGTCCATAGTGACTCATTATATATCGTAACTTGGTCACTATGGAAGCACAGTTTCGCTTATGTCACAAGTTTTTCATTCCTCCTGCTGCTGATCTATCAGGAGAACGGCCAACGGCACGCCAAGCGCCTTGGCTATCGCGTCCGCGTTGTCCAGGGAGATGTTAGCCCTGCCATTCTCAACGGTAGACAGATAGTTGTAGCTCAGACCTGACGCCTGATGCAGATCCTCAAGCCTCCATCCTTTTGCCTGGCGATGTTTTTTCACCTGGGAGGCGAAGATTTTTCTCGATTTGGTAGCAGACTTCATCAATTCGCTCGTTTCGTGCATTCCGTTGTCCCGTATTGGCTTACGATATATACTAACCCAATCAGGCGGCACGGTCATTTGATTTTGTAACTGAAGTCCTTTATCCGTGTCATCATGTACCTGGAACCTTCCCGCTCCAGGCAAAAAAAAGCCCCGTTCCTTTGCAGGACGGGGCCGGAGTGGCGGGTAGTGGATGCGCTGACCTAGTACAGTGACGCCACCAGGAGCGACAAAGCAAGGCCCGCAGAGCCAGCCAACCACCCTATATACGCATAGTGGATTCTATAGGCTGACCGGGCATTCAACAAGAAATAAACGCAATTGAGCGTAATTTACGGAGTGCCTACAATGGAGCAGTTCGATGCCAAAGCCTACGCTAAGACGTTGGTAGAAAAGGGAATTGACCCTGATACAGCCGTTGAGCTGGCCCGAAAAACAGCCGAGAGCAGAGCAAAGGCTGATCGCCCCACTTTCCAAACCGCCGCGCAGGCGGCAGACAACACAGCCACCGAGCTGGCCACAGAGGCTGCAACGCAGCCCAAAAAGGCGACCACTGCACGCGCCAAGCCCAGACGCCGCCGCACGAGCCGGAGCAAAACCGCCGACAACAGCAAGAAGCCGATCCTCACCAAGCAGGAAAAGGCTTTAGTTGATACCGGGCTGCGAATTGCCGATCAGGAACCCGGTGCCGAGGATATGACGTTCATGCACTCCATCATGTGCCAAGTGGGGTTGCCCCGCGCAAAGGTTGATGGATTCGATTTTGAACGCATTTGCGGCAGCGCAGGCCTTTACCTACGCGCCGGGAAGCTATGGGACGGCAAGCAGTTTGTTCAGCAACCGTTGCCCTATGGCCCCATGCCCCGGCTGGTGATGGCGTACCTGAACACTCAAGCACTAAGGCATAAGTCACCAACCATTGAAGTTGGTAGCAGTGCAAGTGAGTTTTTGAAGCGGTTAGGCAAAGATTCAACCGGGGGCAAGAATGGCACCTATACCACCTTCCGCAAACAGATTCAGGCCTTGTCCGCGTGCAGCATGACGCTAGGGATCACAACGGCCAACACTGCGATCACTTACGATGGCAAGCCTATCAAACAGTTTGAGGCTTGGCTGGCCAACAGCGAGGAGCAAGGCACCCTTTGGCCGGGCACGGTTACTTTCTCCCAGGAGTATTTCCAGACTCTGAGCGGGCACGCCGTTCCCCTCGATCTTCGGGCCATGCACGCACTGACCGGCAGCGCCCTGGCAATGGACGTTTACGCCATGATGGCGGATCGACTGCACCGAATTAGCGGCAGGCCGTTAATTCTCCACTGGCGTAACCTTCGGGATCAATTCGGACAGGAGTACCAGGGGAAGGAAGCAGACAAGGATTTCAAAAAGGCCTTCTTGGCAGCACTCAAGAAGGTAACGACCGTTTACCCAGACGCCAAAGTTAAACAGGTGTCAGGCGGCATTCTGATGATGCCAAGCCCACCCCCGATACCCTACAAGGCAATCTAAACAGACCCGGCCGCGAGCCGGGTTTTTTGTACCCGCTCCACGGTGGAGCGTGCCACACCGGCCCGGTACACGAAAGAACCCCAAACACCATACTATTTCACCTTAACTGTGGAAAAGCCTGTGTTTTCAATTAGTTATCCACGCATAATCACCCCCCCC
>CEGE01001032.1_pt1 | contig 35978 bp, 41 predicted proteins | sample 306311 | NCBI WGS metagenome assembly CEGE01 (sample SAMEA2755654, study PRJEB7226) | microbial mat metagenome | biome: microbial mat; feature: hypersaline; material: grass silage | place: USA | collected 2014-02-19 | depth 0 m | reverse complement strand
CCGCGTCCTTCGCGGTTACGCTGGTGTTTCTCTCCTGAATAGGGGTACTCCTTCGTATGTGTATTCGGGCAGCGGTTGGCGTCCCTTCCTGGAACGCGTCATTTAATATACTTTAGGTATTTACACAATTCGCGTTCCCTAGTCCCGCACTCTCACCCCCTTTCCCGTCGTTAGGCGGGTAAGGTAGTGGGCTAGACGTTTATGGTTTAGGCAACATAGAAAAGAGTCCTCCCAAGGGAGGACTCTAACTATACCGTTTACACTAATTAACGCCAAAGTATAGCTTAAATTCTTTAACAATGAAGGTAATAAAATCACCCAACAACGTCTTTTCTTCAGCGGTTAAACTGATGCCTGTCAATTGCATGTAGGTATACGTAATAAAGAATGCCACAACAGCAAACCCACAGGCTATTAACAGTAACACCGTTGAACGGTTACTCTGTTCGTGTTCTTCTAATGAAATAGAGCCGTGTAAAGGACCTATGTCAATTGAAAGAATGGCAGACTTAAGGTCTTCATCCATCCTAAGAATCACTTCAGTAACCGTTATACCGCTATCGAACACCGTAATATAGTCACCATCTTTTAAGTGACTATTCACAATATTAACAACAGTCTGACCCCACTGATAATGGTTCAGGGTTTTCTGTCCCACTACACCTAAAGCGCCTCCTATATTCACATTCACTCACTCCTGTTTCAACCACTCCTGTATTTGACGTACCTTATAATACCCTACTGCGATGGCGTCAATGGAGTGCTCATCTAAACTGAGTATATCCACAGAATCCGAAACAGTCAAGTCTTTCAATGTCAACACCGCATCACGCACCGCGTACTTATCACCCCCTTTACCGGGTGCCCCCACCGCCTTTTTAGCAGTAGGGGGATCTACAGTCTCCAGTGACATAGTGGGTTCGTATTGTTGCAATGCCCGCCTGATCATGATCTTACATTCAACCAATGCTTCAAAGGCTTGTGGGAAACGCCCCAAAAACGGTGATTCACAGATCACTGCGTGGGGGACCCATTCCTCAAATAAAGTCTTTAATTTTTCAGAATGGGCGTAGAGTTTAGCGTACCGTTCACCATGTGCCAGAAGAACATTGGGGTAGTGTCGAAGGTTGGCGTTACTGACAACTGTAAACGATTCTTGTAGGATTACAGACCCTTTAGACATACAAACGTCAAGTACCGCAACCCCCAGCGTATTCGTTCCAGGGTCAATGGCAATGATCCGAAAGTACGTTTCTTGCTCAGGTAACACCAACATTTTATTACATCCTTATTCCGACAACAGCGGTTCGGTAGCACCCAACTCCAACTGAAGGTCAAAGCCTTTATTACTGAAACTCATGGAGTAATGGGTCGTTACAAAAGTAGCGATCTGAACCCCAATGGCTTCTTCATAGTTAATCTGTGTGTTACCCGGACCAGGACCTGTGATAACTTTATCCACTCCTGAACACAAACCGATTTCAGAGATCACCGCCATGTACGGATTCTCATACATGATCTCAGCTACCTCAACCAGATTGGCAACGTCTTGTTCCGTGAAGAATAGCGGTACAATGGCGGAGGTAGACAGGTAATCACCCGACGTGGTGATAACGCCTGTGGAGGGCATCTCAGGCTGTTCAGGGTTCAGGTTGTCACTGGTCGGACTATACGGGGTGGTAGTGGTAACACCGTCCAAAACAGTGGTGTACTGAAGTTCACTTACAACTGAACTTAAATCCATGCGTTTAAGGTAATACGCGAAGTAGTTAGTCCCGTTGTGAACTTCCATTCTCCGTAAACCGTACTGTGCCCGTTCAGCAACGCTCAAGTCATTGTTCACTTCACGCAGTACAAACGGTAAATGCTTAAACAGTGCGGCATCGCTTGCACGGTGATTGACTGGACTAGTATACGGACTTCCGTCAGCCCCTGTCATGTGTTTATGTCCACCGTTACCAATACACAAATACTGGATGGCGGGTTTTTGTCCAGCCGGGTCAATCACCTGATTGGTAGCAATGCCCAGCTTTTCATTCAGGGTCGTATTCTCACGTGGAGTGTACGGTAGGTTTAATGCCAGGGCCGTTTGTAGGTCAGCACCCCACAACGTACGTGTAATGATTTTCATACCTAAAGGTTCCTTAAAAAGGGTGTCTATTCACAAAATAAGGTTTAAAAATTGTCTTCGTTGTAAGGAATTACTAAGTGTCCTGCAACTGATTGGTTAAAGTCTGGCGATACAGTGATGACCAATACACGGTTAAAGGTTAGTGTATCAACCCCCCATTCCCCATCGTTTATGCCGTTATATTCAACGATGCTATTGTACACATTGTGCTCTACAGTCGCCACGGGCTGGTACGTCCAGACGTCACCGGTGAGGTTATGTCCCAGTGTCCAAAGTCCATCTTCGGGAGGTTCCATAAACACAAAACCCGCCTCTAAACCCATCAGGTCATTCACATAAGGCGTACCATCGATTTTACCGTAATACAGATACTCAACGGGGAAGGTTGTGTCTGTTAGTCCTTCGGGGTCATTGAGTCCGTCCAAGCTGGTGGTGGTGATTACGTCACTGGTGAGGGTGGCCATCCGATACTCACCCACCAACGTACCTTCCCACACTAAGTGATTTGGCTTTGGGGTAATGGTAAAGTATGTGCGAATTGAACCCGGGTTTTCAGGGTCTGGCTGCTCAATTAAGCTTATGTAAACTTGGTCGTGTATAAAAAGAATACCGTGTTGTTCTAACAACTCTTCTAAAATAACTGTATCCGTAATAACACCGTCTACAAACTTTGATTCGTCGATCAACAACAAAGCGCCGCGACTGGCAAAGAAGAAGGTTAAGTTAAGGCGTCTATAATCAACCTCCACTTTCCCTTTCCACACTGTACCCACCTGAGGGGAAACCGTCACCTGACAACGACCGTCACTTCGATTGTAAGGAGCACTGAAATTGAAATGACTGGCGTCAAACTCGGTTTTGTTCGTGTGGTTAATCAGGTCACACAGTAAGGCTTCAGGTTCCTTAGTTAAGTTGTAAAGCTTTCTCATGTCAATTATCCAAACTGGTTAATGGGTCTAGGAGAGTTGTAGGGACTAAAAGGTCTAACTCAGTCCCTGTTTCACTCAGCACTCGCAATCTAAACCCAGGTCTGTCCGATGGACAGAAGCGGGGGGAACCAGGGTGGATATAGAGGTGTATTTGGTTATCCACTATGTTGGGATAACTTTGGTTAAACTCAAACGTGGGACTGACCCAGTTGGACCCTTCACGGTATTCGCGTATATCGCGCTCCTCCAATACTAGTCCGTACGTATTTAAAAGAACAGTTTTTAATTCATTGAATGTGAATGGGTACTTAATCACAACGTTGAAAACGGGTGTATCCGGCAGCAACCTATTAACGGTGGGGCGTTCATATTTAACCGTAACTGAACCTCTGTAACGACCAATCGCACCGTCTGTTGCCACTGTCAGTGCTGTGAGTGTGGCGGATTGGGTAGCGAACTCACTTTCACCAAAAGTGGTGCTCACCTGTTCTTTTTGTATGCGTGCGTCGTTTGAATTATTAACCAATCGCACGATCGCTTCATGCGAGGGGGTGATTAACACCTCACTTAAATCTAACATGTCTTCATCCCACTAATCGTAAATTGTAATGTATGTAGCACGTGCCTGTGAAGTTGGTGCAGTGATCACTTAGTCTAAGAACCAGAATATGGGTTAGGTAAGGGTTCGGGGATTTTCGATAATCCGCGTTGAAGCCGTTATAAATGACTTCTGCCCCATATGCATTAAAGGGGGCGGGCTCCTCTTTGACCACCCAAAGATCACCATTGAATATGGTTCGACCAATGACCCAATCGTCAGTAACTTCATTGATAATGTCCCCAGTTGAGTATTGTGCAATCTCATTGGACACCTTATACCCATTCAGTTCAGGTTGGTAAAGTTCAATGGGTAACTTGTACTGGATAGGTGTTGGATCGGACACGGTCACATTTTCAACGTTGTAATGAATGACAAGTCGACCCACGTAATAGTCGTTTAGAGCCGGGTCTAATTCGAGTGCCAACGTACGGGTAGTGGCGTCATTGTATTGATTACTAGGATATTGTTGTTTATACCCATTGTAAATCAATTTAGCACCGTGTAAATTATTGAACTCGCCAAGATACTCTTCTCTAACCCATTCCCCTGGTGTATTCGGGAAAAGCCGAGCTATTATGTCGGGTTCTAAATTAACCACCGAATCTGGGCCTATCTGACTCAACACCCTACCATAGAGGTATCCGTCGCTTGTGAATTGGTCTAACCCTATAAACCGTTTAGGTGTAGACCCGATCTTCCATAGGGTACCTAAATCAGTTTTGGTGACAATATCAGATAATTCTTCTCGGTGCACCAATTCTACTTCAACTGAACCAACCCACCTGAGTGAATCAGGTTTAGCCTTAAGGAGATAGGGTGACGCATTATACGGGTTGATGAATTCTAATTCAAACTCGTCTTCCTCTAACACAAACCCTGTGAGTTCAGTTATTAGTCCAATAACGACGTGGGTACTGGCAGGTAAAGGGATGTCAAACTTCAAAGTGTACGGTTGGAATAGAACACTAAGGTCCAAGCGGTTATAGACGATCTCTTTAAGACCCGTATACGGGTTTTTAACAAAAGGATTGACGTTCCTTTTAGGGGTCACCGTAACTTTCGTTCGACGACCCACCAAGGGTTTTATGTTACTGAACTCAACGTGGTCGGGGTGGATATCCACCACGTTGTACTCATTTAAAAGGGAGACCAACGCCACATGGGGTCTCTCCCTTAAAAGACCTATTGTATCGGCCATTGGAGACTCTCTTTCGTTATTTAATTGGGGTATTGATAGTCACTGTATTCAGTGGTGCTCAGAAGATCGCCCAGGTTAGAGGGTACCTCGTGCGGTTGTTTAAACTTCACGCTGGGTGCTAGACCTTGTGCAAACAAACGCATTCGACCTTCAGTTGACCATTCTAAATCAGGTACGTATTTTATACGGTGTTTTAACATCACGTCTAGATCCCATTCGATCGCCTTGAGGATAGTGCCTTTATAAATCGCACCACGACCAAAGGTATCCACATTCAACAAGCCAGTGTTAATGATGTCGACACTTTCGGTGTCTCGCACAGAGGTTTGATCATCACCCAAGCGGACAACAGGATTATCAATGACCGTTACAGGGCCATTATTGATTTCTTGTAAGAAGTGAATACTGTAACTACTCAACTGACCCATCAACTTCAGCATACTGCTTTGTATCTGTTTGAGGGTTTTTGACTGGTTACCACTCAACCCTGTCGCCTCCTGTAGGAGGTTAAACGTGAGTATCTCAAACTCCGCTTTACTCATCCCTTCTACGTCTATCCCTTTTAACTCAAACCAGTTGACATACGCCATCTCGTCAGCGAGGTTACATTCGATGTCCTGATAAAGGTGACCCACCAATGCCTCTATTTGTCCTCTAGAGACGTGGTGTTCCTGATAGGCGTAAATGTTACGGTGGATGTTTTGCGCCTCATAGAGCGCCACACACTGGTCATAGAACGCATCCACAGAAATCACAGGGCGAACAGTGGGGGCGTATTCCAAAACCGTTTGTGCTACCCCAACTGAAACATAGCGACCATCGACTATGGACATCAACTCAGTAACGGTGGGAACACGGTCTTTTCTTACACGACAGGCCCATACTGTAGGAATGTACGGTAATTCAATACCGCGCGTCTTGTTGTAACTGTATAGATACAGTATAAACGCATCCTTGGGGGTGATCTGTAAAGTATTGCCTGTTTTGGGATTGTCTATAAACAGATAAGCGGAATAACGGTCATCACAGCTCAAGAAGATCCAGTAGTTCAGCAGTACATCCAAAAGCGGGAAAGGTTCACTGTCAGTACGGTCCAAAATAGACGACTCCAATACCTTAGTTTTAACCCCACTGATCTGAGAGTTCACCATCTTACCATTGGTGGACGTTATTTCTTGATCCAGCACCACCTGGTTATCCCGCGCAAGGGGTATTTGTTTAAGGTGTATCTCTTCGACACTACTGGTTTCATTCACCCCAGGACTGTACAGACTATTCACACCGCTGCGAACTAAATCGACACCGGGTCGGAGTTCTTCAGGTTGAAGACTTAAATTATGACGCATTGAATATTCGGCTAACGGTAAACCACGGTCGGTCAGAACGTTTTGTGTCAACCAATCGAATGTGTCCTGTTTACCCGCATTACGGTGGATGTATCGTATATTGCGGTACAGGAACAACATCTGTTTTTTAGTCAGGTCGTCAATATAACTATCGAGGCGACCATTAGACGCAAGGAACTGTCGAATGTGAAAGCTGTGTACATATTCTGTATGACAATTCTCTAGACGAATATTTAAAATGAATTTGGGAATATTCATGTAGAGAATCGCAAGTTGAGACGCTACATAAAGATCGTCCACATAACTGTAGTCGTCCACTGCCCACCGCGTTAAGTAAGCGGTTATCCGGTACTGGAGTTCCTGAATAAGGTTTTCCTCATTCCCTTCTATGAGGGACTGGTCTATCCAGAGAATCTGCCCATCCTTAGCATTGATTGCTTCGTTTATGTCAACGGGGTTTAAAATACCCAGGATCAGAGATTCTTGTTCAGGGAACCTAGAAACCAGTTCGTTATAAAAACGGGTACCGTACGCGTACTGACGCTTAGTGGCGGTGTGGATGTAAAGATTTTCCCGAGTAAACTCAATGTCTTCCAATGTGTCCAGTGAGGTTACCACCATGGGTTGGTCGGTTGCATGACACCGACCTGAAAGGTTTAGGTAATACTTCCAGGTTTCAGGACGGTTTTCGTCTACCGGAAACCCCAGTTCCTGCAGTCCTCGATTGATGGCTTGTGCGCTGATTACACTTTTTATGACCAGCGTCTTAGCCATCCGTAAGACAGAGTCGACGTATAGTCGATAATAAGCGTTAGACACGTTGTTTCTCCATTAATGTTGTATTCTACGTCGTGTAGTTAATAAGGAAGAGGTAAAGGTATGTCAAGTAAAGACAACGATCGACTTTCCCAGTTGGGGGTCTCCATCGAAGGTCGTAAATATGGTAAACTGGACGTCAGTAAAACGTCACCTTTAGTGCAGTCCATCTTGGATAAAATGGTGCGTCCTAAAGACCAAAATCCCCACAGCTTAACGCAACGTCGACAAGGGATCGAACCGCCCGATGGAGGGTGGCTGGAAGGGGTATCGCAGTACACCGCTAACCAGATTAATGACTCCCTGAACCTTTACCAACTCCTGCCCGACACAGAGCTCGCCCAACAAATCCTCGTAAGTAGTATCCTGTCCCCTAAAGATATGGTCAACACTGACCTTAGCTACACTGTGGATGAGGCCGAGCTGGAAGGTGAAGTATCGGGGGCACTTCTACAAGTCGTAGAGGAATATTTCGATAAGGTCTATAAAATAGAGCCGTTGTTGAGTGAGATACTGACGGAGACCCTTTTTACAAAAGGAAGCTACCCGTTGGTGGTTCTGCCTGAAAGTTCCATTGACGATTTGATCAACCGTGATACCCAAATCAGTACGGAGGAGTTGAACTCCATCGTGGATAAAAATGGGTACATGCGGTCAATGGGTTTTTTAGGGTCCCCACGTAAAGAGTCCGAGACCCGTAAAGGGCGAATCTCTTTGGAGCACTATAATCGCACCATTGATGCTGGGGAATGTCCGGTTAACCTCTCCATTAAGAAATTCAATACAGGATTAACAGTTACCGATAACATCGACATTCTGAAAATACCGGCGGTACATAGTAAACTGCGTCACAACAAAGTACAGACGATATTTGGGAATAACAATATCAGTCTTGAGTCAGTACCGGATGCTGAACAGTTTTATAAGAACCGTCACTATAAATTACTGCCGGTGGTGGGTGTCAAAACAGACGACCAAACTGAAAAAGAAAATGTTGGCCACCCCCTTGTCATGAAGATGGCACCTGAAGCGGTTATCCCGGTCCACACACCAGGTAACCCCCAAGACCACGTCGGATACTTCATTCTACTGGACCCTAATGGCTACCCGCTAGCACGCACTCAAGAGACTAACTACTATAGCGAGTTCACCAGTAACCTGAACCAATCACGGGAACTGGTCAGTCATCTAGTGAAAGCGTCTCATCGCGGCATGAACGGTCCTCAACAAGATCCGGTTGTGAACCCTGAGAAGGTCACTCAGATCTATGCGGAGCTGGTGGAAGAAAACCTGGTTCAGCGTTTACGTAACGGCGTTTACGGTAACACGGTCGAAGTTTCACGTCCATTAGAAGTTTACCGTATCATGTTGGCACGCGCTTTGGCTAACATGAACACCCAAGTACTGTTTGTACCCTGTGAGCTAATGACGTACATTGCGTTCGACTTTAACCGGTACGGGGTAGGTAAATCCTTGTTGGAGGACAACAAGATTCTGGCCAGTATCCGGGCGATGTTGATGTTTGCCAATACAATGGCCGCCGTTAAGAATTCGGTTCCACACGTGGGGTTGAATATCCAGCTGGACCCGCAAGACCCTGACCCCGCTAGTACGGTTGAGTTCTTGGTCCACGAATACGCTAAGAATCGACAAGCCACCTACCCCTTGGGTGCGTCCAGTCCGATGGATATTGTTAACTTCTTGCAGAATGCGGGGATTGACCTTAAAGTCTCAGGTAATCCAGCGTACCCAGAAACGCGAGTGGACGTTGAGGATCGTCAGCGTAGTATTGCAGAACCTAACACCGAATTGGAGGAGAACCTCAAGAAGAACTACCTGATGTCATTGGGACTGTCTCCTGAGACTGTTGATATGTCATACAACGTGGAGTTTGCTACGTCTATCGTGACCAGTAACCTGTTACTGACTAAACGTGTGATGACACTGCAAGATAAGTTTTGTCCCCTCTTGACGGACTTTATCCGAAAGTATATCTGCTACTCCCAGCCGTTGACGAAGAAACTCAAAGAGATCATCAAAGCAAACGTTCCTGATAAAGACGCGAATGTTGATAAAATATTCAATACCTTTATCCGGGTGTTTGAGGTTAAGCTCCCGCGCCCAGATGCCTCTAAGTTAGAGAATCAAATGGTGGCGTTCAACCAATACCGTGAAGCACTCGATCAGGTGTTGGAAGCGTACTTTAACCGTGATATTCTGGACGGAACGGCACTGGGTGACCAAGAGGAGGTTGTGGACTCCACAATCGCGACTATTAAAGCCTATTACTTGCGTCGTTGGTTGCGTGAAAACAACGTCATGCCTGAGTTGATGGACCTTGTTCTCTTTGACGAGAAGCAACATCCCCTTATTGACTTGATGGAGGAGCATGGAACGCACGTAGAGGCCATAGGAGCAACGTTAGAAGGTTACATGAAGAATGTAGCACGTTCCCGTGAAGAGCGTCAGAAGCGCGTTGAGGAGGCCGAGAAAGAGGAGGGTATCGACATGTCTGGCGATGGCGGTTCTGATACGACTGGCGATACCGAAACTGATGAAGGCGGGGATGACGATTTTGGTATGGATGACGATTTTGGGGACGAAGGTGATGAAGACGATTTAGGGGATGACTCTGACGAGGAAACCGAAGTCGAGGAGGAAGGGACTGAAGAGGAGGATGATTCAGCTACAGAAAGTTCACCTTCTGTAAGTGGTGGTGTGGTACAACCCGACGAAGAGAAATAAAAAAAAAAGAGTCTCCCGAGGGAGACTCTTTTCTATACCGTTAAACTAGTTCACTTATACAGTGAACAAAAGGATGGCCTGTTTAGAGTGATACCCTTTAACCATTTCGATCAGTTGGTGATCTTTGGTCATCAGGTAGTGGTGATTGAACTTACCCACCATTCCACTCACCCGGCGAATCAGACTTACCACCGCTGCGTGCAGGTTAGGGTCAACCCGTTCCGTCAGAAGTGAAGGACTTTCAGACAACTCGACATCCAAGTCAGTCAGATTCCACGGCAGGTAGGTCACTGAACAATAGTCAGCGAAGGAGACCACATGTTTCTGGAAGTGGTCGAAGGTCATACCGGTGGAGTCGTCGTCCTTGGTGATGCTGTCGTAGTAGTCGGATGATTCATCCGCCGACAGTACGTTACAGGCTGCGCGAATGACAATGTCGGACGCCGCTTCCATTTTGGCTACCATCACTTCGTCAAACGTTTCGTGTAGAGCAGTCAGAAGTTCATCATAGTCATCAGTGAATGACCCGATAGACCAGTCTTCCAGTTGGAGGTTCTTATCCAACACGCGGTTAATAACGCGCGTCAGTCGTTTGTCCAGACCGTACCAGAATGCACTGTTGTTTTCTTCGAAACGCTCGCGCATCAGGTCAGCCAACTTTGCCAGGCTTCTGGTTTCAGACAATTCCTTCAGGTAGGCGATGTGGGAACTTTCTTCAGCGTATACAGGTTCTACGACCTTGGTATAAAATTCACACGGGATATCGTGGGTTTTGTCAATCCCATGTTTCATCATGCTGATGTGGAATTTAACTTCCGCTTCATCCAGACTGTGGGCCACCAACACTTCAGGGAGGACCACCGCTTCAGGGATTTCAACTTCGATGATTTCTTCACCGTCGATTTCTTTGGTGGTTTCTTTCGGCGGTTCCAGTTTCTCAACCAGGTCCCAACGCGGAACAATGCGCGGACGACCTTCTTCTTGTTTCAGGCGACGCATGTTGTTGCGGATTTCGTGATTGATGTATTCCATCTCTTCTTCCAAAGCAACGATAAATTCTTCAACCACCCCGTTATGGAGGAAGTGGAACTTAACCTCTTTACTCAGACTGTACATCTCATTAAGAGGTTTATCGGGGTTGAATGTGGGAGTCCAACCAGAAATATACGCCGGTTTGATTTCACCACCGTTATCAAAGACCACGTGGTCATACGGACGTTCAGGATCATCAGACAGAACGTAGCCTTCCAACACCCCCACTTTAATGCGAGGACGGTTCTGGTACGGGTTGTGTGTGTTCATAATAGGTTCCTGTGCGGGTTCAGGTGCAGTTGTCCGGAGGTTCGGTACAGGTACGCTTTTGACTTCGTCTGTTTCACCAAACTCTTCAACCACTGGGGTTTTAGAAACACCAGCATTTTGCATACCCCGTTTACGACCACTGGTTACACCTTGCTGCATAGTGGTGGACGGTAGTGGGGTTGAGAACGCGGTAGTCTGGTGTCCCTGTACCCCAAAATTCCCGTGGTTACGGGCCGGTATAGGGGCTGCGTGAGACATCCCGTGTTGCGGTTGTACATTATTCCACTGTTGACCTGCCAGCTGCTGGTGGGTGGTCGGGTGACCCATATGGTTCGGTGGGTACTGGGGGTTGGGCTGTTGGTACGGTTGTTGAAACGGTTGTTGTTGCATTTGCTGCTGTTTCCAGCTCGGGTACGTTACACCGTCAAACTGTTGCATCTGATTCACCACCGCCTGATACTGATTCAGTGTATTAGGGATGGATGTAACCAGCGCTTGGTTATTGTTGATCCACTGGTTCAGTTCAGGGTAACGTTGTACATTGATGGCGGTTTCAAACGTACACGTCTCTTCGACCGCTGTTTGGACGGCCTGTTCAATCGGTGTACCGTTAATCGCCAGCATGAATGCACGCTCAGCGGCGTTAGCCACCAACTTATTAAACGTTTCGTTGTTAAAGTTATTCTGAGCACACAGGTTAAAGAGGAACGTCCTCAACTCGTTGCGGTATGCATGATCCTGTAACGTTTTACGCACACATCCCGCCACCATAGGAACCTTCTCCATGATTTCGGGGTAGACGTTGACGTTGGGTACCACAGGGTTTGAGTACGGAAGACCATTCAGGAAGAATGAGCTTGCTACCTCACGCGGGCTTACAGGCAGCGTTGAGCTCGTTTGTTGGTTGTACATAGATGCTCCGGTTTTTTTTTCACTGATGGTGTGTTTAACGATCGATCTTGTGTTGTACGCCATCGATTAGTTCGATGTAATGTTCTTTACGAACAATGTTCCCTTCTTCATCAATCCAAGTGTTGGGGTTTATACGTGTCCTCCCATCCGGCTGTGACTTCGGTTGGTTGGTGTAGCTACCCACTTCAGCGATTGACGAGTGTAGGAACTTGCTGGGATCTACCAGACTCGATTTACTTTTACTGCCTCGACCACCACCTGTCGCGCTGGTCTGGGGAACGAGGTTCGCTGTGATTTTGAAATACTTGTTGTCCCCTGGACTGGAGACACTAGAGACTTCTCCGTGTTGTCGGTTGATCTTGGTGATTTCATCCCGTTTGAGATTACGCCGCATAGCCCCAATGATCTCGGTGCGGGTGATTTTGTTTTTGTTCATACGCATCACAGCGTATTTGAAATTGTAAATCGCTTTGTTAATGTCGAACATCACGTAACGCAAGATCATCAACTGCTTGTCATACATCGTGGCTTCAGAGTTCTGTGACTGTAAAACCATAACCGATAGGGTTCCGATGATGTGTACAAACAAATCATAGACGTCTTCACAGGGAACGCCGCTCTTGTGGAGCCTTTCCCGGGAATGGTCGTCCATATATTCATCTAACGACTCCATGTGGATATTGATGTCGTCCACCAAACGCCCTTCACCGCTGTCGCTCCCAAAAATCAAGTGTCCCAACAACACGCGCCACAACCGGATGTGGTCAACATATTCAGGGTGTACACGTTCAGGGAAGTGATCCACAATGTAAAAGAAGCTCCCAATCATGCTGCTGGTGCTCACATTGTAATCAGTGGTCTTAATGGCAATGCGTAAGTCACTGGCGTTATAGAACTTACTCCTCACCCCACGCGGCTTCAACCGGGTAGAACTACAGATGTGCCATTTACGGGTATCCAATTCCTCCTCGTTGATGTCGATGGAAGTGCCTATCTTGATATCGGTGTTAGCAAAGCGTCTAAACACTTCACTCAAACCGTACTTACACAACAGATAATGCATCAAGGTATGTTTAGCCGTCACGCGAGGAACCCCCCCGACAGCCTTACCTTTAGCACTGCGGTTGTAAATCTTCGAATGCACCACGTTCACGGTTTCACGTGCACCGTTTAGGTAGAAGTTATGACTGATCCGTTCAAAGGTCAGCTTTGCCCCTTCCAGTGGTATGAAGATTCGGTTGTCCCCAACGCTGATGGCTTTATCAGCTAGGACAGGTGAGATACTGAACGTCGATCCACGGATGGTCAGAATACCGGCATCACGTACGTACGGTAGGTACATATAACGTGGTTCCAGGTCTTCACCGCGAAAACGAAACAGGTACTTCACCATAAAAAGGTCATTGCGGGCAATGTCGAAGACTGAGCGGTTATTCCGCTTCTTAATCAGCTCGTTAAACTCCTCGGTGGGAGAGCACAACTTATATCCCATGTATTCCAATCCCTCGGGGAACCCGCTGGATGCAGAACGAAACAGTGCGTCAACGAAAGGTACCGCTTGTTTAATGTGTTCGACAGCAAGACCATTCATGATCTTCTCATTAAACTTGGGTATCCTATCAGAGACAGCGTCTAACAGTGCCTTATCCATTGACCGACCTTACTCACTTCTGTTTGTAGATGGCTGCTGCGACTGCAATCAACCCCCCAACTACAAGCGGAATGAACTTGACAATCTCACTTGAATCTTTACGCTCATAACTCCTCTCCTCGTAGTAGTCCTTACGCCCCAAGGAAGTCACCGTACGTGTGTGTTCTAATTCAGCAATCTCGTCTTTCAAACGGGTTTGGCGTTCAAGCATGATCTGCTCTTCACGTTTCCACCGCTGCTCTCTCAGCTTGCGCTCTTCTTCTTCTTGCAGCCTCTCCTTTTCCAGTTTGCGTTTAAACTGTTCAAAATCCTCCTCACGGTTCATCTTTTCTTGTTTCAGGCGATGTTCTTCTTCTCGAATATCCAGAGCATATTCGTCCAACTCCTTCTTACGAGAGGCCAATACATCCCCCAACGTTTTGGCTTCGTTATGACTTTTATAAAGCCCTAAAGTCGCCTCAGCCTCTTCAAAGGTGTAAAACCGCGAGACCGGTGCTGTAAAGGGCGCATCACCTTCAACCGGTCCTGAGCTGATACGGTATACGCCGTTGCGTCGTGTGATGTCCACCTGCGGGTGAACTTTGAAGACTTCGTTATTGATGTTAACGAAGCGTGGACCGAATTGCTGTTCGTTATCCACAATATCAATACGGTAACCAAAGCCACCGACTTCATTGATCTCCTCAGTTTGCTCGATCAGTCGATTACGAACCCCGGATTCACTGAACGGGTGAAGAGGTGTATTGGAACCTTGGAGCAATGTAACCACCAAGTCCAGGTTACTGATGTATAGTGCGTTACCTTTACGGTATAAGTCCTCCTTAGTTACACCGTACTGGATCTCACCCACACTTTGCATTCCCCGCCTGGAAACGGTTCCAGATTCGAGGATATCAGCAAGCAGTTGACTTTCGGGCGAGGTATCATTAGATAGTGAAGTTGTGTCAACAATTACATCAGACGAGAAAGTAACCTTAAAACAGATTACAAACTCAACCAAATTACGGTTATGGCTGGGGGGTATCACGAACTTAGCCCCACTGCGTAACACAACCGTAACCGGCACATTCAATCCATTGATGTAGGTCGCAGTGATCTCAAAGGGTGAATATGCTTTACTGGTGTCAACCTCACCTTTTTGTTTAGGACTACAAACATGTTGAGTCGTTTTCGTTAGGTCAACGAAATGTCGTGATTGACTCATCGTTCACCACCTTTTTACTACAATAAAAGGTTGAGTTTTAGTTAGAGTAAAGTAGGTGGTTTACACTCTTTGCATGTGATATCTCCTTGTTAATTTAAAAGAAGTGATGTGAGTGGTCAAATTAATAATATATATTTGAAATTATTTAGTTCGGCATAAAAGAAAAGAGTGCACCCCGAAGGGTGCACTCCCTCTTATACATCACGTCACTAAAACGCTACTTACGGAGTAACCGGAGCAGTAGTCTTAGCAGTCAGGACTTCGTCCAGACCTTCAACGTTGATCACTGCCATGATCGGCAGGTGGTTCACGTGCAGGTTACGCGGCTGAACCATGGCTTCTGGGTAGGTAGCACCGTCACGGTTTACCTGTACAGAGCTGGCCAGTTCCGGAATCCAGGCGTGAGTACCGAAGGACAAAGGATCAGGACCTTCCTGAGAACCGTCACGGGTCAGGGTCAGAACGATCTTGTTCTTCATGCGCTTGTCGAAAGAAGACACGATCTTGTAATCGGTGAAAGCAATACCAAAGGTACGGGAATCACCAGTTACCATCAGGTGACGCTGCAGTACAACGTCAGTACCGATCAGCAGACGCGCCTGCTGAGAACCCACCGGAGACGCGTTCAGTGCAGGCTGGTAGCCAGAGTCACTGTACATGCGGTAGGAAACGTCACGGATCTGGTTAACCAGCAGTGAAGTAACGTCCTGGGCACGGTCCATGTCACGAATAGAGTTGATCTTGTCAACCAGGTCCAGAGTGACTTCTTCGAAGAACGGCTTAACCAGGTAACGACCCATACCTTCGATGTTAGCAACACCTTCTTTACGGGCAGTGCTGGTCACGTAGGTCTTCAGGGTTTCAGCGTAGTTCAGCAGACGGGTTACAGCGTTGTTGCTGTTACGGATACGTGCAGCTGAGATCAGCGCTTCCAGGTCACGGGCATCACGGTTAGAACCGATCGGAGACGGAGCAGAGATCGGAGCACCCAGAGGAATGCTGTAACGCTCGGTCATGTCGATGGTATCCAGCAGGAGACCACGAGTACGACGGTTGGTGTTGGTGCGAGCTGCTTTCAGGTCGTAACCGATTGCAGTCATGCCAGCCAGGGCATCAGCCAGGGCTTTACCAGCGCCTACGTCTTTGGAAACTTCGTTACCGTCAGCGTCCTGGATAGAAGCAACAGTGATCGGAGCAGAGTAAACCTTGGCGTTACCGAACTGAACGTTTACATCACCGTTTACAGTCAGAGCCAGGCGTACAGTGTAACCACCGGTACGAACATCAGCCAGTACAGCCGGTTCAGCACCATCAACAGTCATGGTGGCGGCGTTCAGAACGATGTCTTCAGATTTGAAGTGCAGGTTCAGTTCACGAGCAGAACCTTCCTGAGACTTAACGAAAGCGGAACGCGGCAGGCGAGAAACGTTGAACTTGAATACTTCACCTACAACCACAGCACCACCAGCGTCTACGGTGTCAGCGGCTTTCAGGTATACGTTCTGCAGTGCAATGCCGTTATCGATAGCATCAGTGTGGTCGATGATACCGGCACCGATCAGAGCCTGGTGAGTAGAAACGCCCAGCAGGTCGATTTCTTTACCCATAACCAGAGGAGCAGTCGGTACGTCAACACCGGAGATACGGCGAACAGTCGGGGCAACGAGGGAATCAGCAACGAACGCGTCAGCGTTGCTACCGTCAGCCTGTACGTGCGGAACCAGCGCAGTGGATTCGTCAGCCAGGATCTGAGAGTCGATTGCAGCATCAACCAGAGACTTCATTTCGAAGTCAGCAGCTTTACCGGTTACAGCGTGACGAACAGCGTTGTACACCATGGTACGACGTACGGTTACGTCCAGACCAGCCTGTTCCGGCGTTACAACAGTAGTCGGGTAGAAGGTTTCACCGAATTCGTCCTGGCGAGAAGCCTGTACGTTAAAGACGATGGAGTACGGCAGGTAGTTGCGCAGTTCGCGCTCATCAAAGGCTTCCAGGGACGGAGTGTCACGGAAGTCCATGCGACCAGCAGTACCAGACGCTTCAGGGTCTACCAGGGAAACGCGGTCACCGCCTTCGGCACGGCCATTGTAAGCGGCACGAGCGTATTCAACCGGGTCGCCTGCAGCCATAGCGGCAATAGCACCGGCTTCCAGCTGGGTGTCAGACAGAGCCTGAGCACCTTCTTCGAATTCTTCCATGGACGGCATCACGCGCTGGAAAGATTCACGGATGGTTTCAGACAGTTCACTGGTGTGGTTCTGCAGGGCCATCAGGTCCTGGTCGTTCAGGGATTCCAGGGAGATCAGGTTTTCAGTGACGTTCTTGTTGGAGATCTGGCTACCACCTTCAGCGATGGATGTACGCAGAGCGTTAACAACGCCAGCCAGAGCGCTGCCGTTCTTACCTTTAAGTTTCAGACGTGACATAATTACATTTCCTTACTTTTTGTATACAAAAGTGAAATTTCAAGCGATTAATCGCAAAACAGAGTTTGCTATACCATATACGACAGAAATGGTTAAAGTTCCATGAAAACTTCAGTTACTCTGCGTAGCATATGATAATTCACAAATACCCTAAAAGAGTAATGTAGTGTTTGAAGTGTTGGCTAGTCGCCACCACCTCGAAAGGGGTAGTGATTAAATCGTGTTTAACCAGGTCGTCCGCAAATGTTAAAGCGGCTCTAGTCGTGTCGGCACCCTCATCTAATAAGTAAGGAAACACGGCTAAATATTCTTCATTAAGAAGTTCCACTTTATACCCGAACTTAACTGACTCGTAATCACCATCAACTTCCATAGTCCCCAGAAGGGCTGGAACTTTCTCCGCATTCGGTTTGATGTGGTAGTAGTCAACAAGTTTAGACAGTTGTTCCTTTACTTCAGGGGACAGTTTGTGACCCTGATCCTTAAGTAGGTCTAGGCGATCAAAGCTGGAACAGTCCACTTCATTGACATACTCACCAAACATAGAATTGACGTATAAATAAAAAGCTACATCGTCCAGCGATAGTATAGTCGTTAATTTCTCGAGAGAAAGTGCATAGCGCAGTTCAACCTTTGAAAACTCCAGCGACTTTCTCAACCACATGGGTAGGATCACTACTTTCATTTTTCTATTTACTCCGATCAGTAAGGGACAATCATGGATTCTAAGTTGTTACTGGTAAAGGTCATTACACTCCTTTACCGAGAAAGTGAATTGGAGAACAACTCCAATAACTCTGCAGATCTGGCACGTTCTGTCATCGCCTCTATCAAACTCCCTGAATCCGTAATGGACACTGACAATGGTCGAGAAGTTCTGGTGGGACTGCGGGCGACCGCACTGTGGATGACCGATAACCCGGTTAATCATAAATATGACCGCAGTGTACTGCTTCAAAGAATACGTGTTAATACCGGCGAACACGAATCTCTGTACAGTGCAATAGAGTCAGGCACTGAACCCCTTGAAGACGAAGGGTCAGTCAAACGTTTAATCCTGGAATACAAAAACTCCCTCAACAGTTACCTTAAACACGGTAAAGTTGAAGAGATCATCAAGAACGCATCTAACAAAGTGATGTTCCATAAAGAAACGATTGATTGGAATCACTTCTTGAAGGACTTCGTGGATGAACTCGAACCGTTTATGTCAGAAGGGAATGTTGAGTCCCACCCTGCCATTGTGGGGCAGGTGGACTTTGACAACGAAGATGCCCTTCGTGCGATGATGAATTCAGCTCAGGAAGAAATTGCGGCGGACGGTGTTATTAAGACGGGGTGGCAAGCCATTAACCGCATGACGGGTGATCACGACGGTATCCGACGCGGTGAGTTTGTAAACGTGGGTGCCCTTCAACATAACTTTAAAACAGGTTTCACCCTTAACCTTTTCAAACACGCCTGCATTTACAACAAGCCGTATATGCGTGACCCAAACAAGAAACCCCTTAACATCCACTTGTCGCTGGAGAACGACCTTAACTCCAACATCATGCAGTTGTATGCATCGCTGAAGGAGAATGAAACAGGTGAACCAGTTGACATCAAAACGGTGGATATCCCTGAGGCAGCTAAATACGTCAGAGCGCGCCTACAAGCAACGGGGTACAGTATCCGCATGTTGCGTGTCGACCCAAGCGATTTCGGCTTCAGGGACATGTTTGACCTCTTCACGAAGTATGAATCAGAAGGGTATGAAATTCACATGGTGGTGTGTGACTACCTGAACATGATGACGAAGAAAGGCTGTCAATCGGGACCTGCGGGGTTTGAGGTCCGCGACCTCTTCCGCCGTACGCGAAATTTTTGCTCGCCTTAACATAAGTAACCCACATAAAGGGTTTACTTTCAGGGCCATAGACTAGTAATAGTCTACAGAAACTCTCCTAATTGCGGGAAACCCCTTAGAGCCTAAAACTACTCCTTACAGCCCGAAAGGGACTGTAATACTCACCCCAGTAATGGAAGTGGTGAGCATAGTAAAAACGTTTTAGGATTGGGCAACCGACGCAGCGAAGCTCCTACCGTTGACTGTAGTCAACCACGGAGTGTGTTCAACGACTAACCAGTAGCGTGGTGTAGCGGACTAGTGTCTGCCAAACGGAGAGCTTCCTATTCACACCAGTGAAGGAAGAAGATATAGTCTGTCCCTACAGGAAACTGTAGGCAGTGCTGCCTGTAAAAAAAGGACAAGCCGGGTCGGCCTAACGAACCGACTGGACAATGAGAGAGGTATCTCCTTTGTGACGCCCCATCAGCTTTCTACTGAAGCTAAGCAGCTGGTTCGCATGAATGTGGATGACTTTGTTAAGGAGATTGCTAACAAAGGTTACTATGCCGACTGTCGTCAGATTGACCAAGAGATTGATCTGGAACTGTATATCCACATCGTGAAGTCTCACGGATCTAGTTACCTGACCGTTCAGCGTGGTAAACACCGTAAAATTTCAATTACTCCTGAGAAAGATTTACATTGTGTACTGAAATTTGAATCAGTGGCTGGCATTCCCGATGACCTGTTGGGTGAGGACAAATCAGTCAGTAAGGTAGGAGCTCAGACTAACGACCCAAGTGAAGACACTTGGTGGGATTGAGTTAAAAAAAAGAGTCTCCTTCGGGAGACTCTTTCTTATACCGTTTAAAGAAAGAGTATTTTATGATCTTAAGATATTGAACCTTTCACATGTGTAAATAAAAGGTAAACCATCATGTCTCGAACTTTACGGTTAAAGAGGGGGACAGCAGTTCAAAATGATGCCTTCGTAGGGGATCAGGGTGAAGTCACCTTTGATGTCACCAACAAAACCCTAAGGATACACGACGGTGTAACCATGGGGGGTATATCCACTGTTAAGTTAACGGATGTTTCGTCAGCTTTGGCCACTGCGTTTATGGATCACTCCATTAGCTCCGACCACGACGATTTGTATTACCGTAAGGAAGCAGTCGATAGTTTGATAGCTGCTGTAGAAACAGGGAGCGTGGATTTTGATGCGCAGAACACGGATTTGTTGGTGGATGGCTTAACCTATGGTTGGCGGGACATCGTTAATGAAATCCGGGTACGGGGTACAGGTGTGAATAACCCCAGTTGGTCAGTGTTCCGTAATGGGATCTATGCCTTTGCGTTTGAGGCCAGTAAGACGATGGAGTTCTGGGCGAGTTTCCACATCGACCATGACTATGCGATGGGCACTAAGATATTCCCACACGTACACTGGTCACCCAACACCACCGCGACTGGTACTGTTCGTTGGGGGTTTGAATACACCGTAGCCAAAGGACATCAACAGGGTCCTGATTCGGTGTTTGGGCCACCGTCTGTAGTGTATGCTGAAACTAACATCGCACAACCCAGTCAGTACATGCACTTTGTAACAGAAGTGTCTGAGGCTCAGGCAATTCCCGCTACACTACTTGAACCTGACACCCTTATTAACATCCGTTTCTTTAGAGATGGTGGTAACGATACCTTCCCCAACAGCGTATATGCCTTTACCGCCGACTTACATTATCAAACTGCGCGCATTGCGACCAAAAATAAGGCACCTGATTTCTTTGGTGCAGGAGCGTAAATGATGACCTTAGAAGAAACAATGTTAGCACTGGAGTATATCTACCCTGGGTGTGAGCGTGTATTAGACGATCAAAACATTATCTGGTTAGATTCTCGACCATACCCAACAGAAACTGAATTACAGAATGCACTGTATCAGGCACAGTTGGAGAAAGCCAAGCGGGATAAGTTGGCGATCATTGAGAGTTTGTGCGAAGCCAAGATGGAAGAAGGGATGCCCTGGGACTTCAATGGGGTAACGGAGGTTATTCAAACACGCCCACAAGACAAAGTTAACTTGTTGGGGATCGCCATTGAGGCCAGACACCTGGATACTTTAGGTCATACGGACGTCTTTACTCCATTGCGGGTAGAGTCAAATGTGGAGTACCCCATAACCCCACAAGAGGGTGTGGCTATCACGTCTGCAGCTTTACAACACATCGTTGATAAGTATAAACGGTGTTGGTTATTGAAGGACGATGTTCGCGACGCCACGACACTAGAGGCCGTTGAGAATGCTACATGGTATGAAGGCCCGTTACCGCGTCCTAAATAAGTAATTTCTTACCGTTCTGACATCATCTATGCGATGGGTTATAATCGCTTAGTTGTTAGTCGTTAAAAAGAAGAAAGGAATGAACATGGAGCAGTACATGATCTTCTCAACTACAATGCGTAAGGTGATCCGCAATGGTTGAGACGACTACTATTTTCGTTTTGGTTTCTTTGTGTGTTTTAGCCCCCTTTGGCTTAACCACCCAATACGAGTCGTGTTTTAGTGGTATGTCTAATCTCCTGGGTAAGGAGTTAAACAAACGACTGACTCGCTTTAGTGTCATTGGTTTTATTTTTAATCCAACAGTGTCTGGTGGAGACGTTTCCACAGGACTGACGATTAAAACGCTGTAAAAGTGTTTTTTGGTAGTGTTCAGGGTATAGGAGAAGCAGGGTCTCCTTTTGAGTGCCTACAGGTCTTGGTTGACCTAGGCACTCGCCTGAGCTTTATGCCGAAAAAAAAAAGAGTCCCTCTAAAGGGACTCTTTCACATAGACTTAATCGTCGATAGCGAATCGCAACAATTCTGAACGATTCTCTACACTCTCGATGAGGTCTTCCAGTGAATCAAACGTGGTGTCGTCAGGCACGTACTCCAGACTGAGTGTCAAGAAACGACCACCCCCGTTCTTGACTTCAACGCCACCATCTTCAATGTAGCCGATCAACTCCTCCAGCACAACTTCACGGAGACGCTCACGACCCAGCAAACGTTTGATTTCAGAGTATTTGACAGTAAGGACAATATTTTTATTATCCTCAACGCTACCCCACACGACCACCTGCGCCTGTTTACTGCGCATGTTGTCAATGATAGTGCGGGCAAGGGACGGTACTGATTTATGCATGGTTTCTTCCTTTTTTCTACGGGACATAAAAAGAGGGACTCAAGTCCCTCAAGAATTTAGTGATGGGACAACGCGTCCGGGTTATAGAGATTTACAAAGCGATGATTGTAAATGTCTATCTTAGCAAGGGCGGCGTCCTCCCAATCCGGTTGTGCGAGATCAGGATTGAAGAAGTGATCGGCCCCATTAGTAACATCGGGGAGCTCACCCTGAATAGCTTCAAATGCTATCTTGGCAGACTCCATAAACGCCTCCTTCTCCATGGGGTTATCCAGGTGAATTCCACTCAACCCTTTGAGCTTATACTCAAAGGCGGCATGTTTGTTAATATTGCCACACACAGTGTTAGGGAAGTATCGGGTGTCTTCCACGCGTCTGGTGATAACATTGGCAACAGCCACTTTCCCCATGTATCCTTCCCCACGACTCTCGAAATGAACAGCCTCTATCATACAAAGGTATTCATTAAGAGAACTTTCCATCGGAACGGGTGACGTCGCCATCACCCATGCGATTACGTAGTTTGCAAATGTATCGGTAATCATTCGAATTCTCCTTCACCGAAAAAGATTCCACGCACAGCAGCGTAAGGACATTCATCCTTAATCACTGCATTTATGATGGCACCAAAGGTGACCAACCCGGTTGCTAGACCGAGCATGGTCATAAAAAGTGCCAGGTAATGGAGAATAAAGAGAATGGTATCTACGTTATACATGATCAATCCCTCCTTAGGGACTAGGTATAAAAAGGTTTGACTACTTACTGTGATAAGTAGTCATCGTTTATTTCAAAATCGTCCTCACAGATATCAAGATAGTTAGTGAGTTCACGATGGAAGTGTCCGGCACCACTACGTACCGGTTTGACAAAATCAAACTCCCCTATGAATAAAGAAGTTCCGTCTTTTAAACCCGGTGGTTCTGGTATAAAGCTTCGATCAACCACCGAAAATAATAACTCCTCTTCATAGTCACCTTTGCCAGACGGATCGTCCGATCCCCCCACAAAGACATATTGGATGTCATTATCAATGAGATACCTAAGGATATCGGTGTTCCGAACCATCCAAAGGAATTCCGCTTCATTTGGTGTTTTAAAAATGTGGAGCCTGTCGACGTTGTATCTCCAGGCCAGTTTTTCTGCCGCTGCCATATAAGACTCAGACCGAGTTTTATCCCTAACGACAGGTCGACTGTCAAACCAGAACCTACCGTAAGTGGTGTTCATGTATTTTTTATCCATTTATTAACCCCTCCTTAGGGGTAAGGGATTTAAAGCTGACTGAAGACTCAACCTAACAGGTGGTCCCAATCAACCATAATCAAGAACAGCACAAACCCAAGTCCGATCAACTCGAGCTTGAATCTGTGCTTGCGAATAAAAGTTTTCATTTCTTTTAACTCCTTAAATGAATTCGTCCACCCGTAAAGACTCAACATCGGCATCATCGACACTGTAGAACTTCTGACTGTTACGGGTTTTGATGTAGTTCTGGTACAACCCTTCCAAACGACCCGAGAGTTCTCGGATCATCAAAGCTTTGGCTAATTTGGCCATGTCATGGGACAACTCAGTCCCGTCCATGACCACAGTGGGACCAGCCCTGGATGTTTGCTTGAGATCCCTGAGGAGTTTTTCGGTTTTACGGATCTCCCTTACGATCCCCTCGACCTCACCCATGTCTACACGGATCTCACGGTACAATTCAGTACGACTTTTTTCCATTGTGTTTCTCCTTAGAAACTCGAGTTTTTACTACATTAACTTTGATTAGTTTTTTGTAGCGCATTCAGGTCTGTAATATATACTTGAAAATTCTTTATTTACAGCATAAAGCCAGGGGTTAGCCCCCCTGGCGTTTATACTCTCGATTACGTTTAACTAACTCGTCTGATAAGAAGGTGATGTTGGCCCTCTCCTCCTCCAGAGCCGCCTTCTCAGGGATTATGTTAGTTGTGCCCGGTCTCATTACCACTCGGTGTAAATTCACCCCAGACATGATAATAGAGCGCTTCAGAGCAGGCACTCCTAATACCCCCATGGACTCCGATAAGATCCTATCAGTCTCTGCACGGTTGATCTCGACAGGTTTACCGTCCATTAAGACAAAGCCATAGTCGCACAGGTAGTCGTGAACAATGGCTGCTTGTCCATATTTTCCCCAAGGGGGTAAAATGTTCCAAAGGGGTCGCGGGATAGAAGCACCGTCAGTTAAATACCCTTTAGGTACCTCTACCCACATTTTGGAGTCGGGAGACCCTACGTAATAACGGAAAGTGTTGACGACACACCAATAATCACCTCCAAGCTGCTCGCTTGCAGCGTGGTCATAGATGGTCATGGCGTGTGCATCAAATTGGTTGAATGTCATCAGTTCCATTGTCTCACCCTATGTTCAGTAAAAAATTACTTTATCATAGGATAAAGTAGTTTAACCTACTTCAATGATGGAAGTTACAATAACCCGATCGACATAAACGAATGTTGTGAACTCCACAGTTTGTCCAGGGTTGATTGTGAACCACTTTCTGACATATTGTTTGGTAAAAGTAGCGTTCTCCCAAAAGTGATCAATGTATACCCTCACCTGTTTCGAACGACCATTAGTTAACCTTCCCCTGGTACTACTTCTAGGGTTAAGGGAAATTCCCAGGTAACTTGTACCTGCATATATGGTGTAGGACCCACTTAATAAGGTAGTTTCGGTTGGACCTTTTTCAAAGACTTTAACCCCGTTCTCCCATACTTCATTCATTTCCACACCGTTGGAAAAAACACGATCAACTTGAACGCCATTAACTATAATAGACAATGATCAAACCCCCCCATCTTACTTTTTTACGCATCACTACCATCGTTGGTAATGTAAAGTGTAGTACCGTCCAGACGCATTTTTACAGTACCGCCTTTAGTGGATGTGGCATAGTCAGCAGGTTTAACGTAGCGACCATCGTGGTCCGCGCTCGTTTTATGGGTGTTCAGGGCGGTATTGGTTGACACATTGCTGGCTTGAAGGCTCGACAATCGGGCTTCTAACCCAGCAATGCTGTTGACGCTTAAAGAGTCCAGTTCAGCACGATTTAACTTAATGAAGTTAACGACCTCTTGGAGTTCATCCAAAGTGTTGTCATCACTCTGCAGTACCGCGTTAATGGTATCTATGTGACCTTTTAACACCCTACCTTGTTCCGCACTTAACGGCCTGTTGGTGGCGTCAGTGGTCAAGTTGTTGACAATGTCTGAAATAGAAACTCTAAGGTCTATTTTGCCACTGAGCATAATCGATTCTTCTATCAGTCTGTCTGGACTGACAGTAAGGTCCTTGACTACACCGTTCAAATCTTTAGTAAAAATCTTAAAATCGGCTAAATTAACTGCGACCTCCCCCTGTTCCAGGTCGTCACTGGTAGGTCTTTTTCCAGGAATTGTAGAATGCTTTAAGATCACGGTTCTGAAGTCTGACATGTTTTATAGGTCCTTCATTAATTGACTTTACGAATTGTCCCAGTAGGTTCCAGGAAGAACGCTTTCCCCGTTACAGGGTTAGTTACTTTTCTGGGACTACCTAAAAAATCTTTTGGGTGAGTGTTTTCCACCAGCCGCCATTGCTCATTCACATATTGGTAAACACGAACATTATTAACATCAATGATAACTTGTGTTTTATCGACACTGGTGAACGCATTTTGTACGTCGACATCACTGGAGTATATATTCGCGGTGGTATCAGGTAAATCCAGCTGGTTCGTGAAGTACCTTCGAATGAACGCCAGGTTCGTCAACGGATTAAGTTTGAGTGCAGGGTTGAGGTTGGGGACGTTTGTATCCAATACCTGAAAAATCTCGGGGATGTTTTCACCGGGTTGACCGTTGACCAAATTCCTATCCCGCATTAACCGCAACGTTCTCGCTTTTGAAAACACATTGGCTAGTGGGGCGTCGTGTCGCCTAGTAATCAGTGTGCTCGTGTACTCAAAAGGTGTGTGAATCCTAGCTTCTATAAGGTCACCATTATTGATACTCACGGTTTCCCCGTTCCCAGCAAACCAATTGACTCGCAACCCATTCACTTCGTCGAACTGGAAATTCCCTACCTGTGCCCCACTTTTAAGGACATCCCCCCTCAGAGTACCTAGGTTCTGTCCTTCCACGGCTATATTGAAATCCACTGTGTGTCCAAAACTGGGTTCGGTCTCAGTGATGTATTGATTACTTGAGTTTTTGAATCTCAGTATTTCACCTTCGATAATACTGTAGACAAAACGGTAGGTTTCTGTACTACCGTCCTTCAATATAGCCAAGACACTGAACGTGTACTGACCTGCCGAGTCCATACTGAGCGCGGGGACATCGACCTTAGTGAATGTAGGGTAACTGGCAACGCGAACAGCCGACTCCGACCCACCAGCATACACGTCTTCGCTATCCAACAGTCCGCTATACAACGGGTGGTCACCGTATGTGGTTCTTAAAAAGCCTACGTTCACCGGAGTCCTGTCATGGAACCCGGTAAAATAGGCACCGAAGTTAGAAACAAGTTTATTTGCCGAAGCAATGAAATCGGGTGACGAATGTGAAGATGCACTGACGATGTCGTTAAAATCAGGACCGTGGTCACACACCATTATCAGACCGTTCCCATTCTCCCGATACGTCACAAGGTTAGTGACCGCTTGGTTAGAAAGGTAACTAGGGCCATTAACATTTTGACTGGCTATGTAAACGACGGCAACGTACTGCTCTAGTTCACTGAGTGTAGGGTTTAATACACCACCGTAATCGCTCGGGTCTTTGATTGTCAGCTGGAAATTAGCTATGTTCGCTAACCTAGTGAGGGTGGTGGAGAACCCGGTGTTGTTGGTTGTGTCTTTGACCCAATAGGAGGGGCTGCTGGTTTTATCCCCCAACAAAAGCACCTTCCTATTACCTACCGCTGTCTTACTTGTATTAGCGACCCAATTCAGTGCATTATAGAAATACTTATGCGTCCCTGATAAACCAGAAAAGCTGCTCACTCCCGCAGCTGGGGCATACATATTGTAGAATTTTGGGAACCCGCCATCATAGACTACATTCCCCCTACCGTCCTGTGTAACCGCGATAAAAGGGTTTGGTGGAGAAAGTGTATCGTACGCTATGTATTCGGATATCGTAGGTTGGGGCCCGTTTTCTGTGAAGCTTAGGCGATCAACTTGATCGCTGATTACCCAATTTGCTGTTTGCGGACCTAAGTAATGTCTAGGTTCCAGATCCAGAGAAACATTACTCATCGTCTTTTGTCCTCGTTTTATTTAAACTTTTCTTGGCACATCTATACGCACATAAAACTGTAGGGAAGTTTCGTAGTGGTTATGAATAACAAATTTAGGTGTCACTTGGTCCAAAAACCCTTTAGTTACGATCCCGTCAGCTTCGATCCAACTTTCATGTGTGGGGGAACTAGGGTCTATATCCAACACCTTAACTGTAATGTGTGCGCCCATTAAATCATAATCACTTAACAGTCTATCCCTGTAAAGTTCAGGGGTGTTATTGGTATCTGGAACCGATATAAGGTGTGTAGTGTCAGAACCTACCGTTACGTATCCTGCAAAGACTATTCCATGTCCCAGTAGAAGAACTTCGTCTGGCGTAACACCTAATCGTTGAACTGAACCAAGATCATCTTTAGTAAAAATCTTTTTGTCTTTTAAATTGATAGCGACCTCACCTACCTCTAAATCGCTAGGTGTCGGCATTTTGTTTGAAACCGTACTGTGTTTCAATACGACCGTTCTAATATCACTCATGGCGACAATATCCTCATGATTATCTATCAATGGCTAATCATAAGATCCCTACTGTAGAAGGCAAAAAAAAAAGAGTCCCCCAAAAGGAAGACTCTTAGTGCCTGATTTACTATTTACACTTTAGAGTGTGTGATACCACGCTGTCCTTGATATTTACCAGACCGTTTGCCGTAACTGGTTTCACATTTCTGGTTACCACGGAAGAACATGAACTGGGCGATACCCATACCCACGTACACCTTCACAGGGAGATTAGACCCGTTTGAAATTTCGATCACAACCTCCCCTTCGAAACCAGCCTCAATGGGTGTGGTATTAATTAAGATGGCAGAACGTGCGTACGTTGATTTACCTACACAGATCACCATCACGTTTTCGGGGATTCGGAAATACTCTTCCGTAACTGCCAACGCATAACTGTTAGGAGGGAGTATGAAAAACCGGTTACCTTTTTCGTCTGTCTGTATAGTGGCGTCTACAAAACAACGTTCGTCTGGTGACATCGGGTCAACCACACCGTTGTTGACATTGGTAAACAACTTCACTTCATCTTTGATACGTACATCATAACCATAACTGGTCAACCCATACGAGATGATTTTTTCCCCTTCATTGTTTTCACGCACCAAGCGATCAACGAAGGGTTCAATCATTGGCCCACCGGTGTTAGTGATAGCCGTTCCTTCAAGTGTCCGCTCTATTACACCTAGATTGTCACCTGACCGATCATTACTGGGCACCCAATCACCCGCCCAAAAACACTCTTCCGTACAGAGGGCCCGTATCGTAGCATCCGACAAAATAGACATTCTTTATTCCCCTTTAATTGCGTACATCACACCAGTGACAGTGAGTAACCTTCAACATTATCACTATGTCTTGTCATTAAGTTGTGGACATCTTGGTCATCCAAGAATAAGTCAAACCCTAATAACTCGACCAATTCAAATTTACCGTCTACGTATTCAGTCAATGCCCGTGGGATCAGTGGGACACTGTTCTGGTATACGCGAATAGCTGCCTCTAAAATTTCTTTTTTGTTCCCTTCCGCCACCAGACGACCAAAGAGTGTCAGTCCCTCCGGACTAAAATCGTATTCGATGTCTACAACCTTACCGACTATATTGGAGGGTTTAAACGTTCGGTATTCCCGTTTAAAAACCAATTCATGCGTGTGTCTAGTTTTAATGGGTCGAACTGCCCCCACTGTTAAACTTTCTTCTGCACACAACGTCTCGAGTAAATTTAACGTTCTATTGGTAATGGGGTAACCGTTTTTACCGAACTCCACCAGTTTAATTTCCATGTCCATTCCTTTTAACTATTGGCTGGTTTCACGTAAATCACCAATAACTACTTAAAAGTGTACCAAACGTCTTCACCGAGTGACCACTTAGTTAATGACCACTCTTTTAGTTTACCACCGTCACTTGGTACAGGCTTGTTTTCATAAAGGTCACGTGTACAAGAGACTAACTTATCAACGCGACCCATACCCACACAGAGTTTCTGAATCCTAACCAGTAGGTCGTTCTTACCTATGTCGATCTGTCGAATGCCCTTGACGTTAACCACAAGTACTCGACCGTTGTTCAGGATGATGGCGGAAGGGCGTGTGTGACTGAAGTTGTCTGTTACCAGGGACAGTTCTTTCACAATACCCACTTTATTCTTCAGAGTAAGCGTCAATGTTTTATACCTTATTTTTCTTAATCCTGGTTAAAAACAGGATGGAGTTCCGATAACTCATAACCTTGATCAATCGGTAAAAGACCATTTTCATTCGGATACACAATTTGGAAAACGGTTAGCTCATGTCCTTTACTCAACACAGTTGGAATATACGGTGCATATGTATTCACTACTTTAGACGGGGACGTCTTAATCAACTGTACTCTATCCCCTTCAGTAAAGTTGATGACGGCACCATCCAAATCCGATTTAGTGATACCTGACAAGTTGGCTAACGTGTCGCGTAGGACTTGGTGTCGATTATCAGGGTGTGCGTTATTAATGATTACGAGGTCATACCCCAAGGTCTTAGAAAGTCCGACCGTGTACGTCGACCCGTATTTAGTTTTAGCATCAGCCATCGTCGACACGATACTATAACCCTTTTCTTCAATCCCTTTAGTGACCCGGTTGATGAAGTTCTTGTAAATGACGCCACTCACCACATTGAGGATTACAGTGTTTTTAAACACTTCTTCCGTAATAACCTTGGTTTTGTAGGACCTGTACATGTTAATGACCAGATCTTTTACTAAATCCACACCTTCACTATCAAACGCCTTCCCTTTAGACTTAACCACTATTTCATAATGTTCAGGCGTTATTAGCTGTTTAAGCGTGCGCAGTGCCGCCGTCCAGTTATAACGGTTACGTTTTTTACCCATTTCTTTTTAACCTTTATAAATAAAAAAATAAAACAAAGGGGGATAGTCATACTAAACCCCCTTTAAGTTACTTTTAACAGACAGTGTATTATTACCCTGGGACACCCAAGTCGACGATCGGGGTGAGGTAAGCGCTTTCTATTTCGTTCACACGTTCGATTATGTCACTGTTCGAGATTCGGACAGTGTACAAGTTTGACTCCAATGTCAAGACGACGTCTGAATCACTCACCCCAGCTTTATCCAGGAGTACCAGTTTATCAGGAGACCCATTAAAATAATAAACAAAGGGTATAAATCCCACATATTCCCTTTTAGTGTTATTGGACTTCAAAGGGTCATTATAGGTCACCTGTAACTTTCCGGTCTGGTAGGGCGTTTTCTGTTTTAAATCAATAGGAAAGGTAGTGTCACCTTCAATCTCCAAGGGGATGTGCGTTATGAGCCAGTCTGTGATATAAGGATTGGCTTGTTCATAAATAGTCGCCCCTCCTATCACGTAAAACTGATCGGCTTCAATATACCGACTATAACCGGTAGACCAATTAATCGCACGCTCAAGATCATTGAAGACGTAGTAGTCGCCCATTTGAACATCCACGTAGTGTGGGGGATCAACTGGTTCATGTTCTTTACTGACCACTACGTTGACGCGTTTTTTGAGGGGACCGCCGGGGAGAGAATCAAACGTCTTTCGCCCCATCAAAACCACGTTACCCTCTGTCACACGTCTGAAGAACTTCAAATCAGTTTTGCAGTGCCAGGGGAGATCGCCGCCGTTTCCAATTACACCTTTTTTAGCTATCCCTGCAATTCCTATAATTTTCATACCTGACTCTCCGGGTTAACAGTTGGTTGGATTATTCAGCTGAAATAACGCGTACAGGTGGCGACACACAAAACGAGTCCTGTTGGTTACGGCGTTCATAACCTTTAAGGTACTGTTCTATAAGGCTGCTGTCCTTAGCCCCTATAGTAAAACACGAGCGCGTGATATTGTGATCTCCCCACTTTTTAATCGTGACCAGCGCCACCTTACCTAAATCTACCGCCGGTGTATTGGTTTCGATTTCGATAATCGCAGCGGCGTGATACATTTCTCTGAGAGGGATTCCTACCTCTTTTAACCCGTTCTCAAATAGTACAGGCGGCGTCTCACTTTGAGGAATGACCAATGTGTAATTTTTTCCGCTATTAATCGCAACACGAAGTCCTCGCAACGTTGGTGTCAAGTAACGGGATGGTAAAGTCACGTTTTGGACTGCATCTACGAACTCCATAAAAGTGTTTGGCTTAACCGCTTTGTATAGATCCCCTAGGTTAGGTTTCGGGAGTGGTAGTGTTACGGTAAACGTACCCAGAGGTTCTACAGAAATATCGGTTGTTGGATAAACAGTGACTGTTTGAGTTAGTGTGTCTTCAAAGCGTTCAGAATGAGCGATAACCACGGTCATCCTTTCTTTGTATGAAGCGACGTCAGCACACGGGACTATAATTAACCTGTCAGCGTCCTCATCCGGGAATGACGGTTCGGTGATTCGGGCACTGCGAATTTCACCGCCGTAAACGATTTCGCTCGGTGGCTGGTAAAACATATCGGATATGAACAAAACGTTTTCTGGTTTGTCCGCCATAGTCAACCCAGCTAAGGTTCCTTTCCCAGCACTGGCAAATTCGGATAGATAAACCCATTCGGACAGGTTATAACTTTTCAACAACTCAGCCCCTAGGGCTTTAATTAGGGCTGTTTTGCCATAACCGCCTTTAGCGGCAACAAAAATATTGCGATCCAACATTTTGATCAGTTCTTTAGGGATTGTGTATGTCATTTTACTTTCCTCACATTAGTTCTCTGTACAGACCGTATAGATGGTTTCAGGGACATAAAAATATTTCAATTCCATTTTCAATCACCCTCCAATGTCATACCCAACCCCACTTCGACAAAGTGTCTGAAATAGCTCTTCAACACAAATGGTTCACTCGAGTGCTCATTTGCTGACTTTAGTTTTTGTACAACTAACTCCTTTTGTGCAAGCGGGTCGCTGGTAAAAATCGATTCAGTCATTTGACGCTTCAGTTCAGTCTGAAAAAACTCTATTTTCCAAGGTTGGTTCAGGAAAGAACTGTTAGCGTTTACCGGAGTAATTAACCAGTTGGCGCTAGGGTCACTTTCAAAACGTTCGACCTGACTGAGTAACATATCGCGATAAACAGAACGGGTAACAGGGTTCTTAACCCCCATTAGTTTTCCGACTATGTCGACTATTTTTAAGAAAAGTTCCTTTTTGAACTCATCTGTTTCTAGGTCCATCTTGACTACCTCTCTTTAGAGTAAAAGGTTAATCGTTTTAAAAAAATCCGTGCGACACTCTATTAAACCACCTGGTTAGAAGTGTTAGGGTGTCAACTGTTGGTTCCACCACGCCGATAAATAGGGGTCCAAATCTAAATCAAAGTGTACAGAGTTGAAACCCTGAGGATACCCTTTCAGGTAAATGAGTGTGTTCCAAGAATGTACCTCTACACGGTCAACCTCATATGCCGCACCCACTTCCAATACACTCACGTCAGCCCCTGTGCCCCGCGTGTTGTTATCCAAACACTTAGTCGTAACTGTCTTAGTCATGATTTAATAAAGTCCTTCACTGTACAGTTCTTTACCGGACCCACCGTTGCGTTCAAAGTCCACTGGTTGACCGGCAGCCAAAGCTACCAATAAAGCCTCATGGCGATCCATGAACCTCTCCCACTGGTCAATGAAACCCTGTTCCCATTTACGATCATCAACCAACCCTAACTTCAGATAGGCGTCTGCTTGGGTGTGCATAACAGAACAGAAGTGACGGGGACCCACTAATGTGTAATCCCCATTCCTGCAGGCTGCGCATACGACTTTACGTGTTGGGACCGCACTTTCCGTGTTAGGTAAAGGTGCGGCGTACAGAACCACCTTAGCTGATTTACGATCACGAACCCCCATCAGAAGTACAGGGTAGGACAGGTCTTCTAAGGGAACCTCCTTACCTCCAACGATCACAGGGGTTCGCTCTACCGGATAACCTTTATCAACTACGTGGTCCTCCAAACTACAATGTATGGTGTCCAGTACAGATACAGCCGCCTTAAAGTCAGTCGCTGTATAGACTCCCTCAATTACCTTACCATTAGTCATGTTTAAGCCCTTCTTTTAAACGATGTAAGTTTACGCTTCATGATCTCCCAATTTTCAAAATTGTGTTAGTGGATGACCCTTAGGGACTGTGAAACCAGAAGAGTGTTTATGTCCGCCCCCTCCGTATTTTTTGGCGATAACAGAAACATCAACACCACTACCATTGAGTGAGTTAAGGCGGAAGACGCGACCTTTGTCACTATCGTGGTACGCCGCCACAAAACCGTGTGGACAATTTTGCGTTTCTAACAAAAGGTTATTGAGTTCTGACACAATGTACTTAGGTGTATTGGTGACAAAGACAGAGTAACCACCAATAGTCGCCATATTCAACGTGTTGTCAATATGCCAAGTAATTTTCTTCTGGTCGTCACCCATCAGTGCGTAGCCCACTTCAAGGAGAATCTGTCTGCCCTCCTCGGTTCTGATACTTTCCCCTAGCCGATCCCATACTTTGAAATCAAAAAGGGTCGAGTAAAGCATACGCGTCACCGGCTGGGTGTCTTCGTGAGCAAACTTCCAGAGGTCGCGGTCACCAACATGGTTTATTAAAGGATGGCGCTCATTAATCTGACCCATCAATTCATCCCAGGTAATCTGACAACCGGAGCGTTCCATGTCAAACACCATGAAAAGGTTATCAGGTTTATCCACCCAGTCCACCAGAGCTTCTTTAGCGGTTTTATGGTGGTCGTAAACGTATACCGTTTCATGTGCCGCACAGATAGCGCGAAGCGTGTCACGAGGGAATGAGAAATCCACGATGTAGACTTCTTCAGCACCAGGTTTCATGGGCGGGAGTGGTTCACCATACGTAATGGGGATAAAACTGACATCGGTGGATGGGACCCCTTTATTTGCGAGAAAACGGTTTACAACCCAGGCACTACCAAAACCGTCCAGACAATCTTTGTGGTACAAGCAATAAACTTTAGCCATTTTGACAATTCCTTTTTTACACAGTTATAATTCGGTATTAGACAGGGCGGTAGCTCAAAACAATCCCCGAAATCCCTTTTCTTGATATTGACCCATTGACGTGAGTCCATCCTTGACTTAAGAAGAATCGCTCCAGGACGGCGAACTCGTCAGCAGTCAGGAGTGTTTCTCCCGAATGGGACATAAACGGGAATTCGAATCCAATGAAAGAAGAGTCCTTCAACCGATACGCATCACGATCCTCGTCGTTACGAAGAATCTCGTCGATCGTACTGATCTGATGTTTCACCTTAACGCTATTGAATTGTTCTTTGGGGAGGAGACTTTCAGGTACTACGTAATTAATATCCATTTTTCATTGACTCTTAATTAAACTAATCTAACAATGCCACTATAGGCACTGCAAGTGAATTTACCAGTATTGAAGTCAGGTACGTTACGCCAACCCAAGAACTGTCCCAACGCTTCATTGGTTCGCATGTATACCTTATCACGGTACACCATTGTACAAATGAAGTCATGTCCTTTCATGCTGTACGTTAAGACCAGAGGTTCATTCTCAAAAGCTTTAAGGAACTTCTTAGCCAAACGTGCCGAAAGGTATTCTGGGACATTAAACGCTGCTACAGTGAAAGGGTGGTACATCGGTATGGGTAAATGTAACTCTACCAGACTGCGCGAGTTCTCGATGTGCCAATTAACCATGTCATCGCATGAGATAGCTGAAATTGTGTCAGGCATTTTCATGATTCTTCACCTTATACACGTTCCAGGAAGGGACGCCAACCGCTGTCCGAAGACACAAGCGAAGGGGTACCCCCATACAAGAGAGAAACACCATAGTCACCGCGAATGACGCGGTAACCCCCTACGCTTTCTTGACACCAGCTGTAACTCCCGTTACCGGTCCGGTAATCGAGGATTAAATCACTCTCGGAATACTGGGCTAAGTGAGTAAACTCTCCCTCAGACGCTTTGGTATTCCGAGCGTCGGTGTGCGTGTCATTGGTTAACCGGTAGAAAATACGGTTCCACTCCGAACCGTGGGAGGAAGGAACGTCCCAGCCTGACGTGTCAGGTACTGTAGGATCACTGTTCGCCCCTTTAGGGAGGCGGACTTTATACTGCTGTCCGTTTATTTCTACGGTACGGTTTCCGTACACCGCGTTGACAGCGTTGATCTGGTCCCAACTGAGACTGTGTCGCAAAGGACGCTTTGCGATGAGTAACTCCTGACCGTCTAAGCCTACGTATAGCCAGCCTGCGTCTGAGTGCTGAGCGTTACCTACCGTTAATCCAATCAGGCTGGCTAACGCGTTACCAGAAATCAATTCCTCACTCGTAACCTCCCCGTACCAGTCCACTCCACCGTCACTGGCTAAAATGGGTC
>CEGE01000197.1_pt3 | contig 36071 bp, 32 predicted proteins | sample 306311 | NCBI WGS metagenome assembly CEGE01 (sample SAMEA2755654, study PRJEB7226) | microbial mat metagenome | biome: microbial mat; feature: hypersaline; material: grass silage | place: USA | collected 2014-02-19 | depth 0 m | reverse complement strand
GATGATGCGTGCCTCCTGCGCATACTTGCGACCAATTTCAGTCAGCGGGTTCTTGGTTCCATCCAGCGCTTTGAGCTCATGGTGCACCCTCTGCATGAAGCGGTGAAAGTGGGTCCGCATCTTGCGCTCAAACGGCAGACTGTCATAGAAGGTATCCATCAAATAGGTTTTGCCCCGTCCGACACCACCCCAGAAATACAACCCCTTGACCGGCTCCTGTGGCGTACGCTTGATCCTTCCGCCCAAACGCTGCATCAGACCGGGCTTTGGCGCCCGTTCAGCCGCTACCAGCTCATCGTACAGGCGCTGCAGATGGCCAACCGCCATCTCCTGAGTCGAATCATAGGAGAAGTCTTCACGTTCCAGGTCTTTACGGTATCGTTCAAGCGGGGTCATCTTCAGTCTGCACCTCTGGTCAGTTTATGAACGCCACAACGGGGGCGAACTTTACTGCTGCAGACCGGTTTTCGCAAATCCGCAACACGGCTGTTACGCAAGCCGCCGTATTCAAGGTCACCCCAGCCCGAATATTCGTACCAACACCGGCACCAGAAAAGCGGTCAGCAACCCGGTCATTCCCATCGCAAGCCCGGAAAAAGCACCGGCCAGCGTACTGAACTCAAAAGCATACGCCGTACCAAAACCATGAGCTGAAACCCCCAGGGTAAACCCCTTCACGGCATCATCCTCGATTTTGAGCAACCGAAAAAGCGGGGGCGCAACAATGCATCCGATGGCGCCGGTAATCAGTACCAGACCCGCTGCCAACGAAGGATAACCACCAATTTTCTCGGCAATCCCGATGGCGATCGGTGAAGTCACGGATTTGGGTGCCAATGACAAAAGCATCCCTTCGGATGCGCCCAATGCCCAGGCCACAAGGATGGCCGATGCACTGGCGGTTACCGCGCCGCACAAACACGCAACCAGTAACGGCACCAACATTTTCTTGACCCGTTCAAAATGGTCATACAGCGGTACTGCGAGGGCGACTGTTGCTGGCCCCAGCAAAAAATGAATGAACTGGGCACCACTAAAATAGGTGTCATAGTCCGTTCCGGTCAGCTGGAGAAAAACAATGATCAGCGACAGTGCTACCAGCACAGGGTGTAGCAGAGGCGTGCCTCCCACCCTCCGATTAAGCCAACTACTGAACAGAAAAGTGGCAATGGTGACAATAATCCAGAACAGGGGCTTGGCGGCAAAATAGACCCAAAAGCTACTCATCGCCGTTCCTCCAATGCGGCCATATCCAGCTTACGAGTCAATCGTTTCAGTACCAGCGCCGTCACCAGTACCGTGACGACTGTACTGACTACCAGCGCCACCATAATAATCAGCCACTCAGCCGCAATCAGCTCGGCATGCACCATTAAACCAACACCAGCCGGAACAAACAGTAACGTCAGATGGCGCAACAAACCTTCGGATGGCTGCCGGATCAGGTCCGGCACTTGTCGCTTGATCACCAGCCCTACCAGCAGCAGTACCATGCCCATTACCGGCCCGGGTACCGGAAGCTCCAACGCCAACACCACCCACTCACCCAGCAGCTGACAAATCAGCAGCACCATCAACCCAATCAGCATATCCCCCCCTTTTTCACTGTTATCAGCGTTGAGGAGTGTACTTATTTTCTTAACAAAATACCTCTCGCCTATTGGCAATCAGGCACCGGCTCTCTATAATGCGCCCCGTTCCTGATTGAGGCGCTCCCACGCCATCCTCCAATCAGAACAATTACTTAGCTTCAGCTTTGTCGGGGTGTAGCTCAGCCTGGTAGAGCACTGTCTTCGGGAGGCAGGGGTCGTAGGTTCAAATCCTGTCACCCCGACCACTTGCTGAATCTAGGTATTGCGTCGGGGTGTAGCTCAGCCTGGTAGAGCACTGTCTTCGGGAGGCAGGGGTCGTAGGTTCAAATCCTGTCACCCCGACCAATCTTCTTTCCCGCCTTTCATCATATTCAATACTGATCACTGCGTGAGACTCAGGTAGAATTTCGCCTTTCCCGTAATCTGTGGATATCTCACTCATGCTGGACAGGATATTTAAGCTCAAAGAGCATAACACCTCCATCAAGACTGAAGTCATTGCCGGAATCACCACCTTTCTGACAATGGCCTACATCATTTTTGTGAACCCCTCGATGCTGGCCAGTACCGGAATGGATGCAGGCGCCGTATTTGTCGCCACCTGCCTTGCAGCGGCCATCGGTTGTTTTGTGATGGGATTTTGGGCCAACTACCCAATCGCGCTTGCACCCGGCATGGGCCTGAATGCCTTTTTCAGCTTTACCGTTGTCGGACAGATGGGCTACAGCTGGGAAACCGCACTGGGTGCCGTATTCATTTCCGGCGTCTGCTTTTTCCTGCTGTCAGTTTTCCGCATTCGCGAGTGGATCATCAATAGCATCCCACTGGCACTGAAAGCAGGCATTGGCGCAGGCATCGGTCTGTTTCTGGGTTTTATCGGCCTCAAGAACGCAGGCATTGTGGTGGACAACCCCGCCACTCTGGTCACTATCGGAGACATGGGACAATGGGGCGCGATCATGGCCTGCATCGGCTTTGTTCTGATTGCTGCTCTGTATTACCGCCAGGTTACCGGATCTGTCATGATCGGCATTCTCGCCATCACTCTGGTCAGCCTGATAGCAGGCCAGACAGAGTTCAACGGCGTATTTTCCGCCCCACCGTCCCTCGCCCCCACCCTTGGCCAACTGGACATAGCCGGCGCTCTCAGCATTGGCCTGGTCAGTGTTATCTTCTCATTCCTGTTTGTGGACCTGTTTGACACCTCGGGCACACTCATCGCGGTAGCTCAGAAAGGCAAGCTGCTGACGCCCGATGGCAAACTGCCACGCCTGGGCCGCGCCCTGATGGCAGACTCCACCGCTACCATGGCTGGTTCGGTCATGGGCACCTCAACGACCACCAGCTATGTCGAATCCGGCGCAGGCATCGCTGCCGGCGGGCGCACCGGCCTCACGGCTGTCGTTGTGGGCATCCTGTTTCTGGCCTGCCTGTTCATGTCACCGTTGGCAGGCACCATTCCGGCCTATGCCACTGCCCCTGCCCTTCTGTTCGTTGCCGTGCTGATGACTCACAGCCTGATCCAGATAAACTGGGATGACATCACCGAAGCCGCGCCCGTTGTCATCGCCGCCGTCAGCATGCCGCTGACATTTTCCATCACTACCGGTATCGCCTTTGGTCTGATCTCATACACCGCGATCAAAGCACTGAGTGGGCGCTTTGATCAGCTTAATCCGGCGCTTTGGATACTGTCCGCCCTGTTCATCGTTAAAATGGCGTTTTACGGCTAGAGGCACGCGAGTTTATCCCGGTCATGCACCGCGCTATGGCACAACGAAAAAAGGGGTGAAGATCACTGGATCTTCACCCCTTTTTTATTGCCGTATTTCCAAGCCTTGCCGATTACAGCAGGTCAGAGCACCAGACGACGGATATCGCTCAGCAGCCCGTTCAGGTCGGTCAGGAAACGACCGGCATCACCACCGTTGATGGCACGGTGATCGTAGGACAGGCACAGTGGCAGCATCAGGCGCGGCTCGAACTCCTTGCCATTCCAGCGCGGCTTGATATCCGCCTTGGAGATACCGAGGATCGCCACCTCCGGCGCATTGACGATCGGCGTAAAACCATTGCCGCCGATACCGCCGAGACTGGAGATGGTGAAGCAGGCGCCCTGCATTTCGTTCGGCTTCAGCTTGCGATCCTTGGCCTTGCCGGCCAGCTCGGTCGCTTCGCGTGCCAGATCGTAGACGCTCTTCTGATCTGCATCCTTGATCACCGGCACCATCAGACCGTTCGGTGTATCCACTGCGATACCGATATTGACGTACTTCTTGTAGACAATGTGCTCACCATCATGATGCAGCGATGCATTGAATTTCTGGTGACGCTTGAGCGCAATGGCACAGGCCTTGATCATGAACGGCAGCGGGGTCAGCTTGACGCCTTCCTTCGCAGCCGCGTCCTTCATCTCCTTTCGGAAAGCCTCAAGCTCAGTGATATCGGCATCATCAAACTGAGTCACGTGCGGAATATTCAGCCAGCAGCGCGACATGTTGTCACGGGTGATTTTGTCCACCTTGCTCAGCTTAACCATCTCGGTTTCACCGAACTTGCTGAAGTCCACCGCCGGAATGGCCGGAATACCACTGCCGCCGGTCACGGCAGCCGGACCTTTTTCGCTCAGCTGCTTCAACGCAGACTTCACATAGGCTTGAACATCTTCCTTCAGGATACGACCCTTACGGCCCGTACCGGAGACATTGGCCAACTCGACGCCAAACTCACGTGCCAGTGCACGCACGGCCGGGCCAGCATGTACCTTGCGGTTCTTCTGCTCAAGCGCTCCAAGATCCACATTCTTATCCGCTGCCGGAGCAGCCGACTTGGCAGGTGCAGCAGCCGATGCAGACTTGGCAGCGGGCGCTGATGCAGCCTTGGAAGTGTCAGCCTTGGGGGCTGCGGCAGGAGCACCCGCCACTTCCAGCTCAATGATCACATCACCTTCATTGACCTTATCGCCCTCACTGATACTGACAGACTTGACCCTGCCACCTTTCGGAGCCGGCACTTCCATAGAAGCCTTGTCGGTTTCAAGTGTGATCAGGCTGTCACCTTCCGCGATCTCGTCACCGGCTTTGACCAGCACTTCGATCACGTCTACATCGCTGGCACCGGACAGGTCCGGAACGGTCACTTGTTCCACACCACCGGATGCAGCTGCAGGCGCAGATTCAGCTGCAGACTCAGAATTAGACGGTGTCACCGATGCATCAGCAGCCGGAGTGTCACTTTGGCCAGATCCGGACGCGCCGCCACTGACTTCAAGCTCGAGCAGCAGGTCGCCTTCATTAACCTGATCGCCTTCCTTAATCTTCATGGAAACAACCTTACCACCCATCGGGGCTGGCACTTCCATTGAAGCCTTATCGGTTTCCAGAGTAATCAGACTATCGCCTTCAGCGATTTCATCGCCGGCCTTGACCAGCACTTCGATCACATCCACATCAGATGCGCCGGAGAGATCCGGTACCAGCACCTGCTCAATGCGGCTGCCGGAATCAGACGTGGGCGCCGCCTGTTTGGTCGCTTCGGGCTCAGATGCCGGCGCCGACTCTTCCGCCTTCGTCGCTGCAGACTCACCAGACGCCGCTGACTCAGAGCCGCCCTCCGCGTCCGTTTCCAGCTCCAGAATCACGTCACCCTCGTTACAGGTGCTGCCTTCTGAAACAACAATTTTCTTCACCACACCCGCGTGGGTGGAGGGGACTTCCATGGAGGCCTTATCAGTCTCCAGCACGATCAGAGAATCACCCTCGGCGATGGTGTCGCCCTCTTTGACACATACTTCGATGATGTCGACGTTTTCGCTACCGCCGATATCAGGCACTTTAATGGTAGTGGTAGTCACAATAATTCCTCTCGCTTAACCAGTCAGATGTTCACTCGCCTGCCACTTACAGTGTCCAGGGCGCCGGCTTTTCCGGGTTGATGTTGAACTTCTGAATGGCCTTGGCGACAACCGAAGCCTCCAGTTTGCCCTCTTCCTGCAGTGCTTTCAGGGCTGCAACCGTGACGTAGTAGCGGTTAACTTCAAAGAATTCACGCAGCTTGCCACGGGTATCCGAGCGACCAAAGCCGTCAGTACCCAGCACCTTGTAGCGGCGCGGGATGTACTCACGCAACTGGTCCGCGTACAGGCGAATGTAGTCGGTGGATGCAATCACCGGGCCTTCACGCCCTTCCAGACACTCTTCCACATAGGACTTGCGCACATCCTCTTCAGGGTGCAGAAGATTCCAGCGACTGACTGCCTGCGCATCGCGGCGCAGCTCATTGATGGAGGTCGTACTCCATACATCCGCCTCAACACCGAACTCGTCGCGCAGAATGTTTGCCGCCTCGCGCACTTCGCGCAGAATCGAACCACAGCCCATCAGCTGCACCTTGAGATCGGAATCCTTGCCCTCTTCCAGCAGGTACATGCCCTTGATGATGCCTTCTTCGGCACCCTGCGGCATTTCCGGATGCTGGTAGTTCTCGTTCAGCGTGGTGATGTAGTAGAACCGGTTTTCCTGTTCCTGATACATGCGACGCAGGCCATCCTGCACGATCACGGCCATCTCGTAGCCATAGGTCGGGTCGTAGGAGACACAGTTCGGGATCATTTGCGCCATTAGATGGCTATGACCATCCTGGTGCTGAAGACCTTCGCCGTTCAGGGTTGTACGCCCGGATGTGGCACCGATCAGGAAGCCACGCGCCTGAGAGTCACCTGCTGCCCAGGCCAGGTCCATAATGCGCTGGAAGCCGAACATGGAGTAGAAAATGTAGAACGGCACCATGGTGCAGTTGTTGTTGGCATATGAGGTGGCCGCCGCAATCCAGGCCGACATGGCGCCTGCCTCGTTAATCCCTTCCTGCAGGATCTGGCCGCTCTTGGACTCCTTGTAGTACATGATCTGGTCGGAGTCGTGCGGAACGTAACGCTGACCTTCAGAAGAGTATATGCCCAACTGACGGAACATGCCTTCCATACCGAAGGTGCGCGCTTCGTCCGGTACAATCGGAACCACACGCTGCCCCATGCTCTTGTCCTTGACCAGGGTGCTGAGTACACGGTTCAGCGCCATCTGAGTCGAAAGGGTTCGCTCTCCGCTGGATTTAAGCTGCCCGGAAAAGGCATCAAGCCCGGGAATTTCCAGCTGTTCAAACTCGGTACGACGTGCCGGATAGAAACCGCCAAGCTGCTTGCGGCGCTCCAGCATGTACTTCATTTCAGGCGAGTCCGGCGACGGACGGTAATACGGCACTTCCTTCAGCTGATCATCAGACAGCGGAATGTTGAAGTTATCACGGAACGCCTTGAGATCGTCCAGTGCCACCTTCTTCAGTGAGTGGGTATCATTCTTGGCCTGGCCGGACTGGCCTGTGCCGTAACCCTTGACGGTCTGAGCCAGAATAACGGTAGGCTGGCCCTTGTTGTTCATCGCCTCATGGTAGGCTGCGTACACCTTGTAGGGGTCGTGGCCACCACGGTTCAGCTTCATGATCTCGTCATCGGACATGTCCTTCACCAGCTCAAGCAGCTCCGGGTACTTGCCGAAGAAATGCTCGCGAGTGTAGGCACCGCCGTTGGCCTTGTAGTTCTGCAGCTCACCGTCGCAGACTTCATTCATGCGTTTGGTCAGCAGACCAGTGGTGTCGCGTTCAAACAGCGGATCCCAGTGACGACCCCACAGGACCTTGATCACGTTCCAGCCTGCGCCCTTGAATACGCCTTCAAGCTCCTGCACGATCTTGCCGTTGCCGCGTACCGGGCCGTCCAGACGCTGCAGGTTGCAGTTGATCACGAATACCAGGTTTTCCAGCTGCTCGCGCCCTGCCAGTGAAATGGCCCCCAGTGTTTCCGGCTCATCACACTCACCATCACCCAGGAATGCCCACACCTTGCGGTTACCGCGCTTGACCAGATCCCGCGCAGACAGGTAACGCATCACGTGCGCCTGGTAGATCGCCTGAATCGGGCCGAGACCCATGGAAACGGTCGGAAACTGCCAGAAGTTCGGCATCAACCAGGGGTGCGGATAGGAGGACAGACCATTGCCATCCACTTCACGGCGGAAGTTGTCCAGCTGCTCTTCTGTCAGACGACCTTCAAGGTAAGCACGCGCATAAATACCCGGTGAGATGTGTCCCTGGAAGAACACCATGTCGGATTCGCGATCGCCTTCAGGGCCATGAAAAAAGTAGTTAAAACCGATATCGTAGAGTGTTGCAGAGGAGGAGAAGCTGGAGATATGACCGCCGAGTGCGTCTTCATTGTCATTGGCACGCATGACCATTGCCATTGCGTTCCAGCGAATGAAGGAACGAATGCGTCGTTCCATGAACAGATCACCCGGCATGCGCACTTCATCGCGAGGTGAGATGGTGTTTACGTATGGGGTGTTAAGCGTGGTGGCATCCTGCACACCGAGCGCTGCAGCCCTGGAACCGAGTTCGCGCATGAGGTAACGCGCACGTTCGTCACCGTCGTTTTTGGCGACGGATTCGAGAGCATCCATCCATTCCTGGGTTTCGATTGGATCGATATCTTCAATCATGTCTCGCACTTTGCCTTCTCCGATCACTTGTAAGCGTGGATGTGCCAAGACTGGCCTGATACTGGCATGGATTACACGCCGGAGCACCCCGGGCCGTCCCGGTTGTTATGATTTTGTGTGTAGTAATACTACAATTACTCCCAAGCACTGTCCAGATAGCGCATTTTCCTAGGCATTAACCCGTATTTCGAGCGGGCCTGATGTAGTATTTTGACAATGTCAAGTTGCATCCTCATGACTCAGGTTAGCGCGTCTGAGCGCTCTTTCCAGTCGAGTCTGCTCTCTGCCCCGCTCAAGCAACACCTCTTCCACATATGCCAGATGGTCATGGGCAGCCTGACGTGCCGTTTCAGGATCACCCGCCAAAATCGCCTGCAGCAGCAGATAGTGCTGATCATGGATTCGTCCGCGCATATCATGTTTGGGATAAATCTGCTCAAGGTTGTCCCAAATGTGCTGACGCAGCAGGGTAAACAGGGCACGCATCATGTGCAGCAGCACCACGTTATGGGTCGCGGCGGCAATCGCCAGATGAAACTCGACATCAGCGGCCACTTCTCGGTCGAAAGATTTCTGCTCATGGAACTGTTGCAACTCATCAAAACGAGCCTGAATTTCCAGTTTGTCTGCAGCCGTGGAACGAAGCGCCGCATAGTAGGCACTGACGCCTTCCAGTGCATGGCGAAACTCCAGCAGATCATACTGTGACTCGGGATGGGTTCGGAACAGTTCCAGCAGAGGATCAGACAAACTGCCGCCAATCTCTTCCGACACAAAAGTGCCACCACCCTGACGACTGTTCAGTAGCCCACGCGCAGCCAGTTTCTGCATCGCCTCGCGCAACGAAGGACGAGAGACATCAAACTGTTTGGCCAGCTCTCGTTCCGGTGGCAGGCGCTGCCCCGGCTTGAGCGTACCCTCCAGAATCATCGTTTCAAGCTGCTGCATGATGACATCTGAAATTTTTGGCTGTTTGACTCGCTGATACGACATGACGCGTGGTTGACCCAGTGGATAAGTTTAAGCCCCAACATAAATTGGCTTGACCAATTATTCAAGCATCTGTTTTTTCCTATTGCCTGTTTAATGAGCAATTGACAGCCAAACAGGATCACAATAAAGTCTGAAAAATAAATATGGATAATTGGTCTTACCAATTTGAGGCGCTTAAACATGCAGGCTCGCTATCAGGCAATTCTCGACCAGCTCAAAACCTTTATTCCGAAGCAGCGGCTGATCAGCGATCCACTGCGAACCCTGGCTTATGGTACGGATGCCAGTTTCTATCGCCTGATTCCACAGCTGGTTGTGCGCGTGGAAAATGAGCAGGAAGTCATCAAGCTAATCAGCCTGGCCAACGCGCACGCCTTGCCTCTCACTTTCAGGGCAGCCGGTACAAGTCTGTCAGGCCAGGCCGTAACCGATTCCATACTGGTCCAGCTGGGGGATGGGTGGAATGGCCAAAAAATCAACGCCGATGCCAGTGAAATACGCCTGCAACCCGGTGTCATTGGTGCCCATGCCAACCGTTATCTGGCACCTTTTCAGCGCAAGATCGGACCAGACCCCGCCTCCATCAACGCCGCCAAAATTGGCGGCATTGCCGCCAACAATGCCAGCGGCATGTGTTGTGGTACGGCGCAGAACAGTTATCGCACGCTCGCCAGCATGCGTATGATTCTGTCCGATGGCAGCGTTCTTGACACTGGTAACCCGGAGTCTGTCGAGCAGTTCCGGCAACAGCACCGCTGCATGCTCAACGCGCTTGGATCACTGGCAGAGCTGACTCGCTCAAATACATCCTTGCGCCAGAAAATCGAACACAAATATCGGCTCAAGAACACTACCGGCTATTCGCTCAACGCACTGATCGACTTTGGTGACCCGATCGATATTCTTCAGCACTTGATGATTGGATCCGAAGGGACGCTGGGCTTCATTTCCGAGATCACCTACAAAACCGTACCCGAACATCCCTGCAAGGCCTCCGCCCTGGTGTTTTTCAATGATGTACGCACCACATGCGAGGCTGTCGCACTGCTCAAGGCAACACCGGTCGCCGCCGTCGAGCTGATGGATCGCGCCGGCCTGCGCTCGGTCGAAAACAAGCCCGGCATGCCGGACTTCATGCGCGAACTGCCCGATGATGCCGCGGCACTGCTGATTGAAACCCGCGCAGAAACCGCTGCAGTACTGCAGCAGCAAATTGATGTTATCTGCGCCAGCCTGATCCATCTTGAAACTCTGAGACCGGTTGAGTTCAGCACAGATCCGGACGAATGTGCGCGTTACTGGGCGATCCGCAAGGGCCTTTTCCCTGCCGTTGGCGCCGTGCGTGAAACCGGCACTACCGTCATCATTGAGGATGTCGCTTTCCCGGTTGAGCGCCTCGCGGATGCCGTTGCCGATCTGCACCGGCTGTTCCAGCGCTGGGAGTACCCCGAAGCCCTGATTTTTGGCCATGCATTGGAAGGCAACCTTCACTTTGTGTTCACACAATCGTTTGACACTCAGGAGGCTCTGATAAGGTATGAAGGGCTGATGGACGATGTCGCCAAGCTGGTGGTCGAAGTTTATGGTGGTTCACTCAAGGCAGAGCATGGCACCGGGCGCAACATGGCTCCCTATGTCGAACTGGAGTGGGGCACCGACGCATATGAACTGATGTGGGAACTCAAACAACTACTTGATCCAACCGGCATTCTCAACCCCGGCGTCATTCTCAACCGCGATCAGCAGGTACACCTGAAAAACCTTAAACCCCTGCCCGCCGCCAACCCGCTGGTAGACAAGTGCATTGAGTGCGGTTTTTGTGAGCCGGTTTGCCCCTCGCGAGACCTGACTCTGACACCGCGCCAGCGTATCGCAGTCTGGCGCGAGATTCAGCGGCTTGAGCGCAGCGGCGATGATGCAGAGCGCCTGCGTCAGTTGAAAAAGGACTACGACTATCAGGGCGATACAACCTGTGCCGCCTGTGGTCTGTGTTCAACCAGCTGTCCTGTCGGTATCAATACCGGTGACCTGACCCGTGAAATCCGTCACTTTCACAATGAGTCCCATGAAAACACTGCCGCCTGGATTGCCAGCCACTATGGAGGCGCCATGCGTCTTAGCAAGGCCGCTTTCCGCATCGCCGATACTACACACCGGTTGATCGGCACATCAGCCATGAGCGGCCTGACGCGTGGTCTGCGCAAGATCAGTGGTAACCGGGTACAGCAGTGGACCCCAGCCATGCCGACCGCGGCTCCCGCTCTCTCCGCTACCCGCGGTAACCACAGCACCGGTGCCACAGGGCAGGTCGTTTACCTGCCCAGCTGCGCCAGCCGTACCATGGGGCCCATGCGCGGGGCGGCAGACAAATCCTCGCTGGCAGACAAAACAATCACACTGCTGGAAAAAGCCGGCTTTGAGGTCATTCTGCCGACTCAAGCTGACGGGCTCTGCTGCGGCATGCCCTTTCAATCCAAGGGCATGTTTGAGGCAGCTGAACAAAAGCGCAACGAGCTCAATCGTGTCTTGATGAACTTGACCCGCCAAGGCACCATTCCAGTGTATTCAGACACTAGCCCCTGCTCTTTGCGACTGCAGGAAGGACTCGATCCGGCTCTGCAGTTATTTGACAGCATTGAGTTCTTGGACCGTTTTGTACTGCCGCAGCTGATTATTGATCCGATAGAAGGTCCCGTTGCTCTGCATGTCACCTGCAGCACCACAAGGATGGGACTGACAGAGCCGCTTAAACGCATTCTATCTGCCTGTTGCCGCAACCTGGTGATTCCCGAGCAGATAACCTGTTGTGGCTTTGCGGGTGACAAGGGTTTTACCACACCTGAATTGAATGCTTCGGCACTGCGCACACTGAAAGACTCGGTCGCCCACTGCAGTGAAGGCTATTCCACAAGTCGCACCTGTGAGATTGGCCTCAGCCACCACAGTGGTATTGAATACCGTTCTCCGGTGTACCTGATTGATCAGTGTTCAAGGCCAAGACAACCCTGATTACCGCCTCTGCATCGATCATGGCAAATCCTGTACACTGTGCGGTTCGATAGGACCGCCCTACCGGTCGCTGGTATCTGCAGGATTAAGGAAAGGATATGGAGAGCACGGTTTACACGCTGCTGGAACGGATCTTTCAGACCGTATTCCCGCTGGTTGCCATCGTCAGCGTGGGCTATTTCTATGCCCGCTGGCGCAACACTGACATGTCGATCGCCAACCGAATCAACATCGATGTATTTTGCCCCGCACTGATCTTTTCGGTCATGTCTGCAAAATCCTTCGATTTGCCAACCTACTCCATGCTGGCCATTGGGGCCGCTGTGGTTGTACTGGGATCGGGGTTATTGCTGCTGCCTGTTTGCCGCCTAATGGGCGTCAAAGGCAAGACGTTTCTCCCCCCCATGATGTTCAACAACAGCGGCAACCTTGGCATACCACTGCTGGTACTCGCGTTTGGCGAGCAGGCATTGCCAGCCGCTGTTGTACTTTTTCTGGTGGAAAACCTGCTTCACTTCACGGTGGGCACCTACATGCTGGACCATCGTACCAACCCTCTGAACGTGCTGCGCATGCCAATGATCATCGCCACCATTGCCGGATTACTGGTCAGCAGCTTCAATGTTACGCTGCCCACAACCGCACAGGTCCCTATTGATATGCTGGGTCAGATCGCGATCCCACTGATGCTGTTTGCACTTGGCGTACGGATGACCAGCGTGGACTTTACCCACTGGAGAGTTGGGGTGTGGGGGGCCATACTCGCTCCACTGAGCGGCATCGCGGTAGCGCTTATGTTATACCCGATACTGAATCTGCCCGCCGAATATTTTGCCTATCTGCTGATCTTCGGCGCCTTGCCGCCGGCAGTACTGAATTACATGATCGCAGAACGCTACAATCAGGAGCCACATCTGGTTGCATCGATTGTACTGATCGGCAATATCGGAAGCCTTGTCACCATTCCGGTGGTGCTCGCATTCGTACTTTAGAACGGGCAGCGGCAGGCGGTTTCGCCTGCCTGAGAGTATGGATCAGGGAGTGATGGCAAGGGGTCAGCGGGGTTCGATGATAATCTGAGTGCGATTTTTCTCGATCGTGGCAGCGCCGATGCCCTTTACGTCAGTCAATTGATCGACACTGACGAAAGGACCATTGGCTTCACGATACGCAACAATTGCTTCAGCCTTTGCAGGCCCAACACCATTAAGGGAAGTTGCAATTTCAGCGGCTGTAGCCGTATTGATATCAATCGGTTCAGCGGCCATGGACAGGGGTGAGAACAGTAGCGCACCGGCGAGAGCGGCGGCAGACAGCAGGCGTTTGATCATGACTTTCTCCTTGTCATATGGAAGCCAGTCACTCCCTGACCGGCTCTAATACTCTAAGTCCATCACACTGTAATTTACAACCCTTACAGACCATCCATTGATCCGGATCAGGATTGGAATATCAACCCAGCGCTGCCAAAACCTCTTCACGAATCTCGGCAGCAACGGTTGAGGGTGCTTCCGCCTGGGTGATCGGGCGACCAACCACCAGGTAATCACTGCCAGCAATAATCGCCTGTGCCGGGGTCATGATCCGACGCTGATCTCCCTGCTCGGCTGAAGCGGGACGTATTCCGGGTGTCACCAGCGCAAAATCGCCTGTGACAGCCGCCCGAATTGCAGCAACCTCCTGTGCTGAGCACACAACGCCGTCCAAACCACTGCTGTGCGTCAGCCTGGCCAATCGCACCACCTGTTCCAGCGGGTCGATATCCAGACCGACCTCGGCCAGATCACCCCGCTCCATACTGGTCAGAACGGTCACTGCGATCAGCAGGGTACTGGCATCATTGACCTTGTCCAGCGCCTCGCGCGAGGCCTCCATCATGCGCCGGCCACCGGAAGCATGCACATTGACCATCCACACGCCCAGTTCGGCTGCCGCCTGCACGGCACGTGCCGTTGTATTGGGGATATCGTGAAACTTCAGATCCAGGAACACATCAAAGCCAAGCTTCTGCAGGGCCTCTACGATGGATGGACCACAGCGCGTGAACAGTTCCTTGCCTACCTTGACGCGGCATAGTACCGGATCAAGCTGTTGCGCCATCTGCAGGGCAGCCACCCGATCGGGATAATCAAGGGCCACGATGATTCTGTTGGTATCGAGGGTCATGCTCTTCTCTCTTATTCGCCTTCCAGTCCCTGGATCGGCCGAGTGCTACTCCACTGCTTGCAGGAGGGACACTGCCAATGCAGCGTACGACCGGCAAAACCGCAGTGGTTACATTGATAAACGGGCTTGCTTTGCTCCAGCTGGCCAGTCAGGCCGCGCAACACTGTCAGGCTTTGACGTGCGCTGCTGGAACCATACTCAATATGCATGTCGATCAGGCGGTTAAAGCCCTTTATCGAGGGACGTTTCTTCAGCTCTTCTGTCAGAAAGACACCAGCCGCAAACACGTCCTTCTGGCTGCGAATGCGCTCTGCCAGTGCAATGATTACACTGGCAGAGGGTGCCTTGCTGAGACAGGCACGCAGATAGCCTTCAAACTCTGCCAGCGAACCCAGCTCACTGTAGCAGCGCTGTAACAGCGGTATTGTTTCGGAAACCAGCAACACATCCTGTTCAAGTACCTGCTTGAGACTCTTGATCGCATGTCGCCAGCGCCCGGCCTCGATTTGAAGTTTCGCTCGTATAAGACTGGCTCTGGCACAATTCGGGTCATACAACAGGGCCTGACGCAGGAAGCGTTCGGCTTCGGCATCACCCTGCCGTGACAGGCGCTGAGCCAACTCACAGCAATAATGCGCAAGCTCATGCCTGATTTCGCGCAACTCCTGAGTCTGCAACTGGCTGGCGGTATCCAGTGCCTGCCGCCACTCACCCTCTTTTTCGTAAAGCTTGATCAAAAGCGTTTGCGCCTTGCGCTTCATCTCTTGACCGCCAGCCTGACGAATAATATCCGACAACAGGTTTTCAGCCCGATCGAGCAGGCCGATGGCATCATAGTCGCGCGCCAGCGCCATCTGGATACGCAAAAAGTCCTGCTGACTCAGGTCAGGCCGCGCAAGCAGCTTTTGATGAATGCCGATCGCACGTTCAACATCGCCTTTGCGTCGAAACAGCTTCGCCAGAGTGAGGTGTGCCGGAATGGTATCGGAGTTGATTTCAAGGGCACGGATGAAGCTCTCGATCGCCTCATCGGTTTTTTCGCTGATCAGGTAATCGAGGCCGATGAAGTACTCGCGACTCAGATTAACCTTGCGTTCCTGCTCAAGCTGCGCCGAACGGTTTTGGGATCGCCCCAACCACCAGCCTGCTCCCACTGCCAGAAACAGGGGAACAATAAGCAGATAATCCGCACTCATTTCAGGTACTGTCTTTCAGGCCAGCCGTGCGCAACTGGTCCAGCTCCTTGCGAAAGGCAACCACCTTGCGTTGAGAAGAGTGGAGCCTCGTTTTAAGGGACAGAATGGTCAAAATGCTCAGCACAATGCCGCACAGAGCGCCCAGAACAAAAGTCGCAATCAACCAGAGTGACAGACTTGCCTGCGGCAGCTGAAAGAACACCAGATCAATGGTGACCTGATCTGTGTTGTGAATGGTGAACAGAATACCGACACCGATAACGATCAGCCCCAGCACTATGGTAATCAGGTTTTTAAGCCAGTTCACTCGTAATTCCTCTGCGTTGTACCGCCCCGGTACAAGAGATCAATAGCCGGTCTTGAGTCCTTCATTGACCTGATCTCTCAGTTCCTTGCCAGGCTTGAAGTGGGGAACGTGCTTGGCCGGCAAGGGTACCGCTTCGCCGGTTTTCGGGTTCCGCCCCATTCTCGGTGCCCGATAGTGTAACGAGAAGCTGCCAAAACCGCGAATCTCAATGCGCTCACCGGTAGAGAGTGCATCGGTCATGTGATCCAGCATGGTTTTCACTGCCAGCTCCACATCTTTCACAGACAGCTCAGGATGCGCGTCTATCAAGCGCTCGATCAACTCAGACTTGGTCATAACACCTCCGGTTGAGACCAGGTTCCGCACCCGGCCCCGGGTGCGGAGTCGAACTTGAGCCGTTGGCTCAGGAGTCCTGTTTTTTCATCTGTTCCTTGATCAGGTCACCGATGGTCTTCGGACCTGCGTCCTCAACCGGCTGCTCCTGAACGGACTTCATCGCCTGACGGGTCTGCTCCTGTTCCAACTGACGCACCGACAGGTTAAGTGTTCGGTTACGGCGATCGACACTCTGAACTGCCGCTTCGAGTTGATCACCTGATTTAAGCTCAGTAGTCAGATCAGCGATGTGGTCATGCGAAAGCTCCGCGACCTTGAGCACACCTTCAACACCCTCGGCAAGCTCTACCAAAGCCTGGCGCGGCGTTACCTCACGAATAGTACCCCTGACACGGCTGCCCTTCGGATGCTGATCGGCATACTCTGTGAAGGGATCGGAATCGAGCTGCTTGATACCCAGCGCAACTCGCTCACGCTCCGGATCAATCGACAGCACAACGGCTTCGACCTCATCCCCCTTGTTGTACGCCTTCATCGCTTCTTCGCCCGGCAGGTCCCATGACAGGTCGGAGAGATGGACCAGACCGTCAATGCCGCCATCAAGCCCGATAAAGACACCAAAATCGGTAATGGAGCGCACCCGCCCCTTGAGCCGATCACCCTTGGCAAACTGACTGGAGAAGGCTTCCCAGGGGTTCGGCTGGCACTGTTTCATACCCAGTGATATACGCCGGCGCTGCTGATCGATATCGAGGATCATGACTTCGATCTCTTCCCCTACCTGAACTGCCTTGGAGGGATGGATATTCTTGTTGGTCCAGTCCATTTCGGACACATGCACCAAACCTTCAACGCCGGTACTGATTTCCGCAAAGCAACCGTAATCGGTCAAGTTGGTAACCCGCGCCTTGACCTTGCTGCCAACGGTATATTCCTTGGTCAGCTGATTCCAGGGATCTTCCTGCAGCTGCTTCAGACCCAGAGAAACGCGCTTGCGCTCAGGATCGTATTTCAGCACCTTCACATCGATTTCATCACCGACGTTGAGTACTTCGCTCGGGTGCTTGACTCGCTTCCAGGCAATATCGGTAATATGGAGCAGGCCGTCGATACCACCCAGATCGATAAAGGCACCGTAGTCGGTAAGGTTCTTGACGATCCCTTTGACCACCAGGCCTTCTTCCATTTTTTCCAGCAGCTTTTCACGTTCCTTGCTGTAGACCTCCTCCAGCACGGCACGGCGAGATACCACCAGATTGTTGCTGCGCTGATCCAGCTTGACGATGCGGAACTCCAGTTCCTGACCTTCAAGGTGAGAGGTATCACGCAGCGGGCGAATATCTACCAGAGAACCTGGCAGGAAGGCATTGAGGCCATTGACCTCGACCGTGAGGCCACCACGCACCCGACCAACGATATGACCATGCACACTTTCGCCTGCCTCGTAGGCCTGCTCCAGCACTCCCCAGGACTCGGCACGCTTGGCACGCTCACGCGAGAGGACAGTCGAGCCAAAGCCATCTTCCAGTGCTTCGAGGGCAACACGTACCTCGTCACCCACCTTCAGATCGACTTCTCCCTTGTCATTACGGAACTGTTCCAGAGGGATAACCCCCTCGGACTTAAGTCCGGCATTGACGATCACAAAGTCATTCTCAATCGCCACAACAGTGCCGGTTACAATGGAACCCGGCGCCATATCCAGCTCTTTCAGACTCTCTTCGAACAGCTCCGCAAAACTTTCGCTCATTACTGATCCTTCCCAGGTTTCGGCTACATCAACGTAGGCCTCTGTGTCTTGCCTCATCCAATACGGCTTGTAACACCTCTTTAATGCTCATCAAGGTGGAATCCAGTATCACCGCATCCGGCGCCGGCTTAAGGGGCGCAACTGCACGATTCATGTCGCGTGCATCACGCGCCTTTATATCGTTCAATATATCACCAAGGCTAGCACCGGGTTCCTTGCTAATCAACTGCTTATAACGTCGTTGTGCACGCTCTTCGGCACTGGCATCAAGGTATATTTTCAAACCGGCCTGGGGGAACACCACCGTGCCCATATCACGACCGTCAGCCACCAGTCCCGGCGCGAGCGCAAAATCACGCTGACGGCTCAACAAGGCCTCACGCACGGGTCCCAGCGCCGCCACTACAGAAGCATCCTCTCCTACCCGCTCGTTACGGATGGCATGAGTCACTTCTTCGCCTTCAAGGATAATCTGAGTATCCCCCCCATCTGTCGCCTTGAAACGCACATCAAGGTGAGCCGCCAGTACTTCCAGCGCCTCTACATCATCCAGCTCAACCCCATGGTGACGGGCAGCCAAAGCGGTTACGCGATACAGCGCACCACTGTCCAGCAGGTGCCAGCCCAACTCGCGTGCCAGCAACTGACAGACTGTTCCCTTGCCCGACCCACTGGGGCCATCCACCGTAATGACGGCGGCCTGTTTTTCCTGGCTGGACATCAGCCCTCCTCCTTATGCACATTCAGACCCAGTCTTTGCATCAACTCGATCAGATCGGGGCATGCTGCCAACAAACAGCCGCCTCCGCCAATTTTGAGTGTATTTTTGCCGCAGAGCCCAGCCGCCAGCGCCGCCATGGCAACCCGGATCTGCCCATTCAACATGATCTCACCACCCTCGATGCACCCACCGGTTACTTCGATTCGGTCATTATCCAGCTTTAGCCGCACACCCAATTGCTGTAACAGCTGCGCTGTTTGCGCCACCGGATCTTCCTCCTTGCGACGCAATCCATCCAGCCCGGTAAATCGGCTGTGTCCCACTGCACAGGCTGCAGCCACCAACAACAGAGGTACCTCGTCGCTGGCCGTGGCAAGATCTGACAGATCCACTGTCACTGCAGACAGTGGCCGCCCCGCCTTGACATGAATATCGGCTACCGGTTCCCCTGCCTGGAGGTGCTGCTCAGACAGTGTAATGACAGCCCCCATGCGCTCAAGCACGCGCAGCGCACCCGCTCGACTGGGATTAATACCCACCCCTTTGAGCAGCAGGTCAGCCCCAGGGCTGAGACTGGCTACCAGCATGAACAGTGTCGCCCAGGACAGGTCGCGCGGAACTTCGATAGGTGTAGCTCGCAGCGATTGAGCAGGTTTAAGGCAGACCTCCCCGGCGTCACTGCTCATATCAACTCCAAGCGCTGACAGCATCCGTTCGGTGTGATCACGTGTCGCCACCGGCTCAACCACTCGGGTTTCACCTTCCGCCCACAACCCTGCCAGCAGCAGCGCTGATTTAACCTGTGCACTGGGCATCGGCAGGGTATAGCGAACACCCCGCAACCTGCGCCCCCCTTTTATTTTCAGTGGCGGGCAGCCGCCAATACCGGTTTCAATATCCGCCCCCATCAGGCGCAGCGGCTCCGCCACACGTGACATATTACGTTGACTCAGGGACTCGTCACCGAACAGCTCGGTATCGAACGGCTGAGCGACCAGCACACCCGCCAAAAGACGCATCGAGGTAGCCGAGTGACCCAGGTAGAGCGGCCCGGGTGGCGGTTTAAGCCCATGCAGGCCAACTCCGTAGATTCTGACCCTGCCCTGATGCGGACCTTCAATGACTACGCCCATATCACGCATTGCCTGCAACGTCGCCAGGCTGTCTTCACTTTCGAGAAAACCACTGATATCCGTTACGCCATCGGCTATGGCCGCAAGAATAATCGCCCTGTGTGAAACCGACTTATCACCCGGCAATACCAGTTCACCTACTGGTGCAGCATCACTGCTGACACGCAAGCTTACTCCAGCCGCATGATCATTCGATGAATAGGCTGACCCCGTCAGTAATCGGGTAAAGTGATCTCGAGCCGCCTTGGCTCGCGTGAAGATTCCCAGCATCGTCTGGCTATCGCCAGTGTCAATGGCACTGCGCAGACGAGTCAGACCGGTGGTATAACGATCAATCTGCGCCAGCACCGCACTTCGATTGGCAACACAGATGTCATGCCACATGGTTGGGTCGCTGGCAGCAATGCGCGTGAAGTCACGAAAGCCGCCTGCGGCATAACGAAAAATATCCAGATTTTCCTCTTCACGCGCCAGTGTATCGACCAACGAAAATGCCAGCAGGTGCGGCAAGTGGCTTGTTGCAGCCAGCACTTCATCATGCCGTTCAACTTCCATCTGCAATACTTCGGCACCTACCGCCTGCCACAGGCGTGCCAACTCAAGCGTGGCATTTGGATCGGTCTCGGGCAGCGGTGTTAGGATCACCTTATGTCGCTCGAACAGGTCAGCATCGGCAGCACGCACACCGCTTTTCTCGGCACCGGCAATGGGGTGCCCAGGAATAAAGGTCGGTGGCAATTGCCCGAACAGACGACGTGCGGCTGCTACCAGGCTTCCCTTGGTGCTGCCGACATCCGTCACCAGTGTGCGCAAACGCAGCCAGGGACGAATCTGTTCAAGCACACTTTCCATCGCCTTGACCGGAACGGCCAGGACGATCAGATCAGCCGCTGACACTTCCGCTTCAAGGTCAGTGGCAACACGATCAATCACACCCAGCTCGAGACCCAGCCGGCACTCCTCCTCACTGCGATCGGCACCCACGATTTCACGAACACAGGAACGAATCTTCAGTGCCTTGGCAAAAGAGCCACCTATCAGCCCCAAGCCAATGATCAGCACTCTGTCGAGCTGGTATTGCGACTTACCCGAGTAGTTCAGCACGCCAGCACCTGTTTGAGTGCCCGCAGGAACCGGTCATTTTCATTTGTCAGACCGATACTGATACGCAGATGCTGAGGCATCCGGTATCCGCCCAATGGCCGCACGATCACGCCTTCATGCAGCAGTGCCTGAAACAGGGGCTGGGCCGGGCGTGCCATATCGGCAGTGATGAAGTTCCCGAACGAGGGGATATAACCGACTCCAAGCTGTTTCAGCCCCTGCTCGAGCTGAGCCATTCCCCTGCGATTAAGCTCGACACTGCGAGCCAGGTAATCACCGTCATCAAGAACAGCCTCAGCAGCCGCAAGCGCGAGATGGGATACATTGAACGGTTGCCGTACACGGTTAAGCAGATCGGTAATCACTGTACTGGCGGCAGCAAAACCGACGCGCAGGCCGGCAAGCCCCCAGGCCTTGGAAAATGTTCGGGTTACCACCAGATTCGGGAACTGAGGCAGTAACTCCAGCCCATCCGGAAAGTCTCCAGCCTCAACATATTCCGTATAGGCTTCATCCAGCACGACAATGACATGCTCCGGCACGGCTGCCAGAAATGCTGTCAGCTCGTCACGCATCAAGGCGGTGCCGGTTGGGTTATTCGGGTTGGCAATGAAAATCAGGCGGGTACTTTCTGTAATGGCTTCAGCCATCGCCTGAAGATTGTGACCATAATCACGAGCGGGCGTGATGACCGCCTTGGCACTACAGGCCTGAGTCACAATGGGGTACACCGCAAAGGCGTATTCGGAGAAGATAACCTCATCTCCGGGTTGAAGAAAGGCACGCGCGATCAGCTCAAGCACGTCGTTGGAGCCGTTACCCAGCGTCAGCTGTTCTGGCATCAGTCCATAATATTGATGCAGCGCCGCCTTGAGACGAAAGCCATTACTGTCTGGGTAACGGGTAGCTTCGGCCAATGCTTTCTGTATAGCTTCAATCGCATACGCACTGGGTCCCAGCGGATTCTCATTGCTGGCAAGCTTGATGATATCGTGTATCCCCAGCTCACGCTCCAGCTCCTCAACCGGCTTGCCTGCTTCGTAGGGGTGCAACCCCTGTACTCCAGGTGTCGCCAGTGCCATAAAATCACATGACATCCCTTGGCATCCTTATACTGTATGAACTCAGAGCACCGCTTTCGGGTAGGATCCGAGAAATTTTACCTCGATATCGAGACCACCCAGTTCCGTCAGCAATTCGATAACTGCGGGATCTTCACGATGACCTTCGAAATCAATATAGAACAGCATTTTCCAGTCGTGCTCACCGCTGCTGCGTGTTTCCAGACGCGTCAGACTGATATTGCGTCGGTGAAAAGGCGACAAAAGATCATGCAGCACGCCAGGCTCATCACGGCAGATGAGCAACAGTGAGGTTTTGTCATCACCGCTGGGACCAATCGCTTCACGACCAACGACCAGAAAACGGGGGCAACGATCAGTGGCCTGCGCTGCCGCTTCGGGAGCCAGCTCCACTTCACCGCATATATACAGGCCGAAGCGGCGAAACAGATCCAGCGTATGCCGGATCAAACCGGCATCCTCACTCTCGATGGGGACAACAGCATAGTGAGCACTGCCCTGCTCCACCTCACTGAACACCTGCTCCAGGCTTGGCAACGCCTGACAATGAACAGCCTGCCCGAAATGCTTCTGCGCTGCCTGCTGCGTAAAGGTGCCTTCAGGACCGAGGAACACCGCACGCATCGGCTGCTCAAGCGCAAGGCAGACCGACATGATCTCGCGAAACAGGCGTGCAACGGCCTGATCGGGCAACGGCCCTTCGTTGCGGGCCATTACGGCTCTCAACACCTGCGCTTCACGTTCAGGTCGGTAAAATACCGGTGTCTCGCCCCCTTCGCGATAGCGCTCCTTCACTTCAGCCACGCCCTGTGCCAGCCGGGCGCGATCATTCAGCAGCTGGTGGATCTGACGATCCACCGTATCGATGCGATCACGCAACACCCGCAGTTCCGCTTCCTGCGCATCTGCCGCACCCTTGTCAGTCGCCTTCATACTCAGGCCTGCTCTTTTTCGAACCGCTGCATGAAGCCGATCAACGCATCCACCGCCGCTTCTGGTACCGCGTTATAGATGCTCGCCCGCATGCCACCAACAGAGCGATGCCCCTGAAGATTGAGCATTCCTTCTGCTTCTGCCAGTTCAAGGAAACGTTTTTCCAAAGCGGCATCGGCCAGCGTAAACGGCACATTCATGATGGAGCGGTTGTTGATCGCTACCGGATTGCCGTAGAAATCGCTGGCATCAATGGCCGCATAGAGCTTAGCGGCCTTGCGGCGGTTCAGTTCGGCCATCGCCTCTACACCGCCCTGGCGCTTGAGCCACTGGAACACCAGCCCGGCCAAATACCAGCCAAAGGTCGGCGGCGTGTTGTTCATGGAGTCAGCGTCAGCGTGGATCTTGTAGTCGTACATGCTCGGCGTACCCGCCAGCGTCTGGCCGATCAAATCTTCACGCACGATCACCACCGTCAGGCCAGCAGGACCAATATTCTTCTGTGCGCCGGCGTAGATCAGGCCAAAGCGGCTGACATCCACAGGGACAGACAGAATATCGGAAGACATATCAGCAACCAGTGGCACATCGCCGCAGTCGGGAATGTAGTCAAACTCGACACCACCAATGGTTTCGTTGGTGGTGTAATGCAGATAGGCTGCCCCAGGTGTCAGCTGCAGTTCTGACTGCGCCGGCGCCGAGGTGTAATTATTGCCTGCGGTGCTGGCAGCCACATTCACCTGTGCATAGCGCCGGGCTTCCTTGACCGCCTTGCCGGACCAGATGCCGGTATCGATATAGTCCGCGCAGCTCGCACCACGCAACAGGTTCATCGGCACCATGGCAAACTGGGCCGTTGCACCACCCTGCAGGAACAGCACCTTGTAGTTGGTCGGGATGCCCATCAGGTCGCGCAGATCCTGCTCGGCCTGGGCCGCAACGCCAACATACTCGTCACTGCGATGGCTCATCTCCATAATGGAGAGCCCCTGACCGTGCCAGTCCAGCAGCTCAGCCTGTGCCTGTTGCAGAACCTCTTCCGGCAGAGCCCCTGGCCCTGCACTGAAATTGTATTTACGTGTCATTTCAGCTTTGAATTCCAGTTAGATAAAGGGAATCAGGCATCACTGCCGGTATCATCAGCCTGAGTATCCTGCGCATCATCGGTAGCCTCTTTCGGTACCTCGGTGCGTGCTTCGGCACTGTCTTCTGCCGCTTCAAGATCCTCTTCGTCAGGCTCTTCAATACGCGCAATCCCCACCAGCGCCTCTTCTTCAGCCAGGCGGATCAGCATCACGCCCTGAGTGTTGCGGCCCAGACTTGAGATTTCACTGCTGCGCGTCCGTACCAGAGTGCCGCGGTTGCTGATCAGCATCACATCGTCGCCTTCGAACACCTGCACCGCACCGGCCAGCTGGCCGTTACGCTCGGTACACTGCATGGCGATCACACCCTGACCACCACGACCGCGCAGTGGGAACTCGTCCACACGGGTCTTCTTGCCGTAACCGTGCTCGGAAGCGGTCAGTACTTCGCCTCCTGCCTGCGGCACCATCAGGGCTATGACCTGGACATCATCATCCATGCGCACACCGCGAACACCGCGTGCCGTGCGGCCCATGGCGCGAACATCGTTCTCGTTGAAACGGATCGCCTTGCCGGCACTGGTCACCAGCATGACATCATCCTGACCACTGGTCAGAGACGCGCCGATCAGGCGGTCACCTTCCACAATATCCAGTGCAATCAAACCGGTACTGCGCGGACGCGAGAAGGCATCCAGCGGTGTCTTTTTCACGGTACCGTTGGCAGTTGCCATGAAAATGAATCGGTCAGGATCAAACGCCTGCACCGGCAGAATGGTGCTGATCCACTCGTTTTCGGCCAGTGGCAGAATGTTGACCACTGGGCGACCACGGGAGGCACGACTGGCCGGAGGAATTTCGTAAACCTTAAGCCAGTACACCTTGCCCATGTTGGTGAAACAGAGAATGGTGTCGTGGGTATTGGCAATCAGCAGGTGTTCGATGAAGTCTTCATCTTTCATTGCCGTCGCTGATTTGCCCTTGCCACCACGGCGCTGAGCCTGATAATCGGTCAGAGGCTGAGTTTTGGCGTAGCCGGCATGAGAGATCGTCACCACCATATCCTCTTCGGTGATCAGATCCGCCACGGTCAGATCCTGCATGGAGGCCTGAATCTCGGTACGGCGCTCATCGGCATACTCTGCCACCAGCGCTTCCAGCTCTTCGCGGATCACTTCCATCAGGCGCTCATAAGAGCCCAGGATATGCAGCAACTCGGCGATCTTATCCAGCAGCTCGCGATATTCAGCGATCAGTTTTTCGTGCTCAAGGCCAGTCAGGCGGTGCAGACGCAGGTCGAGGATTGCCTGGGCCTGAACCGGTGACAGGTAATAACGACCGTCGCGCATGCCATACTGGGGCTCCAGATCTTCAGGCCGGCAAGCGGTTTCACCTGCACGTTCCAGCATGTCGGTCACATTACCCGGCACCCAAGCGGTTGCGATCAGACGTTCTTTCGCTTCGGCAGGCGAAGGAGACTGCTTGATCAGTTCGATGACCGGATCGATATTGGCCAGCGCAATTGCCAGACCTTCCAGTACATGCCCACGTTCGCGTGCCTTGCGCAGTTCAAAGATGGTACGGCGGGTCACCACTTCACGGCGGTGACGAACGAAACATTGAAGAATCGTTTTAAGGTCCAGAATCTTCGGCTGACCATCAACCAGCGCCACCATGTTAATCCCGAACACACTTTGCAGCTGAGTCTGGGCAAACAGGTTATTGATGATCACTTCGGGCACTTCACCACGGCGCAACTCGATCACGATGCGCATGCCGTCCTTGTCAGACTCGTCTCGAAGCTCGCTGATTCCCTCTATTTTCTTCTCTTTGACCAGCTCAGCGATTTTCTCGATCAGACGCGCCTTGTTCAGCTGATACGGGATCTCGGTGATCACCAGCATCGGCCGGCCGTTTTTGGGATGGTCTTCGATATGGTGGCGCGCACGCACATAGATGCGGCCACGACCGGTACGGTAGGCCTGCAGGATACCGGCTCGACCATTGATAATGCCGCCGGTGGGGAAGTCAGGCCCCGGAATGAACTCCATCAGCTCATCGATACTGATATCCGGGTTATTGATCAACTCCAGGCAGCCCTTGACGATTTCGCCCAGGTTATGCGGCGGGATATTGGTCGCCATACCCACGGCAATACCGGACGAGCCGTTCACCAGCAAATTGGGAACCCGCGTCGGCAGCACGGCCGGGATACGCTCCGTACCGTCATAGTTGTCGACGAAATCAACGGTTTCCTTTTCCAGATCGGCCAACAGCTCATGGGAAATCTTGGCCATTCGGATTTCGGTATAACGCATGGCCGCAGCCGAGTCGCCATCGACTGAACCAAAGTTGCCCTGACCATCTACCAGCATGTAACGCATGGAGAAGTTCTGCGCCATACGCACGATAGTGTCGTATACCGCACTGTCACCATGAGGGTGGTACTTACCGATTACATCACCCACCACACGGGCAGACTTTTTGTAAGGCTTGTTCCAGTCATTGTTCAGTTCGTTCATGGCGAAGAGTACACGCCGATGAACCGGTTTAAGGCCGTCACGCACATCCGGCAGAGCACGCCCGACGATGACGCTCATGGCATAATCGAGATAGGACTGTTTCAGCTCATCTTCGATGTTGACTGGCAGAACTTCTTTGGCTAAATCACCCATTCGCTCAGCTTTCCTTGATCCGGTACCTGGGCACACCCTGATGGCGCGCTTTCAAACCGCGGGAGTATACCACAGCTGAGCGGATTTCACGCTAACCGGCCGACTCCCTGACAGGGATCAAGCATCATCGAGCATCTGCTGCAGCGCCTTGGGCAGGGCACTTCGGCGCTGACGAAGCAAAGGCTTGACCTTACGCTCCCAGACCTGCTCTGCCGTAGCCCCCTCCCAGCCCACGTGCGCCAGATACTCCTGCAAAAACAGGGGCTCATCGACACTCCCTCCCTGCTCTCGCCAGTCCAGCAACCAGGCTGAAAGGTGTAACAACGCAACCCGATCCTGCATCTCGGCTGGCAGTCGGCGCGGCTGAACAAAATCAGGGTAGTGCTGCAAGGCGATACTGCTCCAGACCGGCTCAGGCAGCTGCCAGGCCTTAAGCAGCTCAGCCCCCACCACACCGGGATGTATCTGACCAATCATCGCTTTGAAGGCCGGGTTTTGGCGCTGCAACAGTTCGATTACGATACGGCCCACGTCATGCAGCAGCGCGATGGTGGCCATTTCGGCGGGCCGCGCTCGACCACTGGCCTGTGCAAGGGCAAACACAAGATAGGAGAGCAAGAGCGCACGATGATAGCTGACACGAAAACGATCCGTATCCGGCAGGCTTTTGCGCATGCTTTCGGCCATGATGATCTGATATACACCCTCAAAGCCCAGCAGACTCACCGCATGGCTCAGATCGGTAATTTTCTGGTCAAAATTATAGCGTGATGAATTGATCGCTTTCAGCAGGGTCGCCGTGAGGGAGGGGTCCTGGCGCACCAGCTCTGCAATCTGAGAGTGTGTTGTTTTTTCATCGAGCAGCCGATTAAGCAGCTCCACACTGGAAACCGGCAAGCGCGGTATACGGGCAATGATTTGCTGTACCGGCTCCGAACCTGCAAAGGCTTCAGCTGCATCGGCGGCAGAGGTAAACAGCACCGAAGACAGCCGTTCATAACGTTGCTGCGCCCGACGATAATGATCCAGCAACTGCAGAAATCGCTCTGCGGCCGAGTGCTGCGCCATCTGCAACAGCACCAACTGCGTGGATTCCTGCAGCTGACTGAACGCAGCATCATTCAACAGCAACAACTGCCCGTCACTCTGGGCCTGCACGCTGAAGCGAGACAGGATTGCTCCCTCAGCACCTATAAGATTCAGCGCCGTAGTCACTTCCAGACTGATCGCTTCTTCGGTTTCAGCGGGCGCCACGCGAACTGCACCCGACTGCACCAAAATATAACTGCTGGCCAGCTCCGGCTGCACCGCCAGCAGGTCATCACCGGCAGCAAAACGAACAACACTCGCCCGATTGAGCAGCTCCACCATGGCGGTCTCGGAGAGTTGTGCCCGTCCCGTCAGCAGCGGCGGTTGTTTCCGCACCTCTGATGCTCGAGGCTTGTCTTCTGCACCCGTATCATTTCGCTTCCAGAAACCGATCATCCTTTTACCCCCGGCGTGTATTCCCTGATGTATTGAAAGAGGTGAATTTCCGACCCTCAAACCATAGTGCTAGAATGCGGCATATCTGATTCTGGACGCAAGGGCAAAACTGATGAGTGACGAGCGTACGCCGAATATTGATCCGGCCGAGATTGCCAAATTCGAGGAGCTGGCCAGCCGTTGGTGGGATCGCAACAGCGAGTTCAAGCCTCTGCACGACATCAACCCTCTGCGGGTGGATTTTATCGATCGAATCGGCTCCCTGGCTGGCAAGACCGTTCTGGATGTGGGTTGTGGCGGCGGCATACTGTCCGAGGCAATGGCACACCGTGGCGCCGAGGTTACCGGCATCGACATGGGCGAAGCCCCACTCAAGGTTGCCAAACTGCATGGGTTGGAGAGTGGTGCCCGCGTCAGCTACCGTCGCATCACAGTCGAGGATATGGCCGATGAGATGCCCGCCAGCTTTGATCTGGTAACCTGCATGGAGATGCTGGAACACGTCCCTGACCCCGAGTCCGTGGTACGCGCCTGCGCCCGTCTGGTCAAACCCGGCGGGCAGGTGTTCTTCTCCACTCTGAACCGCAACCCCAAAAGCTACCTGTTTGCCATTCTGGGCGCCGAGCGCATGCTTAAACTGGTCCCTGATGGCACCCATGACTTCAACAAGTTCATTCGCCCGGCCGAGCTGGGTGGCTGGGTAAGGGGTGCCGGCCTTAACATGGGGGAGATGAGCGGTCTGGTTTACAACCCATTGACCAAGGTGTACCGCCTTGACCCGAATGATGTTGGCGTCAACTACATGCTGGCCTGCAGCCGGAGTCCGGAATAATGGCAACCATCGAGGCAGTGCTGTTTGACCTGGACGGTACTCTGCTCGACAGTGCTCGTGACTTCCACCGCATTATCAACCGCATGCTAAACGAAGCTGGGCGCGAGCCCATTGAATTCAATGAGTTGCGCACCCAGGTTTCCAACGGTGCCCGTGCCATGGTGATGCATGCGTTCAAGCTGGAGCAGGACGCGGATGCTTTTCCTGCGCTGCACCAGCAACTGCTCGATTACTATGGCACCGATACCTGCCAAGACAGCAGACTGTTTGACGAGATAGAGCCTCTGCTGAGCTGGCTGGAAGAAAGAGGGATTCGCTGGGGCATCGTCACCAACAAGCCACAGCGCTTCACCCTCACCTTGCTTGATAGCCTCAATCTGACCGAACGCTGTGCCAGCCTTGTCTGCCCGGAAGATGTCAACGCCAGCAAACCCGACCCAGAGGGCCTCTGGCTGGCCTGCCAACAGCTGGAGGTCGACCCGACCAGGTGCATCTACGTGGGTGATCACAGACGGGACATCGAAGCAGGTCACGCCGCAGGCATGATCACCGTCGCGGCAGCCTGGGGCTACCTGAACGCCGGAGAACAGGCCGAAGACTGGAACAGTCACTATATTTCACATCAGCCATCAGAGCTGCAGCCGCTGCTAAACTCATTATTGTTACAGGCTGAAAACATACTCCCGGAAAAGCCGGGGAGTTTAAGGAGCTAAGGATGTTTCACTACGATGCACCGGCCGACCTGCTCAGGGATCGGATCATTCTGGTTACCGGCGCCGGCGACGGAATTGGCCGTGCCGCTGCTTGGCACTACGCCAGACACGGCGCCACCGTGGTACTGCTTGGCCGCACCCTGGAAAAGCTTGAATCACTGTATGACGAAATCGAGAGCGCCGGTCTGCCCAAGCCCGCCATCGTACCCATGAATCTGGATACTGCGGTCGAGCATGATTATATCGAGCTGAGCAACCAGCTGTATGATGAGTTCGGCCATCTGGACGGGGTACTGCACAATGCCGGCATTCTTGGCATGCGCACCCCGATCGAGAACTATGATCCGGTTACCTGGGAAAAGGTCATGCGCATTAACGTACACGCCCCCTTCCTGCTGACTCAGGCGCTTTTACCATTGCTGCACAAGTCCAGCGATGCATCCGTGATCTTTACATCGTCAGGAGTAGGGCGCACAGGCCGTGCCTACTGGGGGGCCTATGCGGTATCAAAGTTTGCGACCGAAGGGATGATGCAGGTACTGGCAGACGAGCTGGACAACGATCCGACCATTCGGGTCAACGCTATCAATCCGGGCGCGACCCGCACCCAGATGCGCAGCTACGCCTACCCCGCCGAGCCACCCGAAACCAACCCCACCCCGGCTGAAATCATGCCGCTATACCTTTACCTGATGGGACCGGACAGCAAAGGGGTCAATGGCCGCTCCATGGACGCCCAGGGTCAGGAATCCGCCTGACCCCGGAACTCAGACCCGACGCCCGCGATTACCGGTGTTTCGCTTACCCACCGAGCGGGCCTTGGTTTTGCCACTGCGACGCTTCTCTTCCACCGCAGCAGGCTGCCCTTTGATCACTGCCTGACGCACTTTCTGGCGCTTGTACAGGCGCTGCTCCTTTTCCGCCTCATTTGGTGTCGGGCGATGGGTACGAGCGGTATCCAGCTCCAGCTCACGTGCCAGCAACTCAACCTCTTTGGGCGGCAGTTCACGCCAGGTGCCTACCTTGATATCACTGGGCAGGAACACAGGACCAAAGCGCACCCGCTTGAGCCGGTTAACCTGCAGCCCCTGCGATTCCCACAAACGACGCACTTCACGGTTACGCCCTTCCATCACAACACAGTGATACCACTTATTGGCGCCTTCACCGTCGAAGTAACGCACATCAGTGAACCTGGCCATGCCGTCATCCAGCAAAACACCCTGCTTCAATCGCTCCAGCATGTCATCGTCCACATTCCCAAGCACCCTGACCGCATACTCGCGGTCGATCTGCATGGAGGGATGCATCATACGGTTGGCCAGCTCTCCGTCAGTGGTAAAAATCAGCAGCCCCGTGGTATTGATATCGAGTCTGCCAATGGCAACCCAACGCCCCTGCTTGAGGGGAGGCAGATTATCGAAAACCGTCGTCCGCCCTTCAGGGTCATGCCGCGTACACACTTCACCCAGCGGCTTGTTGTAAACCAGAACACGACGCTCTGCCATCGAGGCAAAGGTCAGTGTGACCGATTTGCCATCCAGAATGATTTTGTCAGCAGCGCTGACCCTGTCCCCCAGCTTGGCTGGCTGATCATTCAGGACAACACGACCTTCTTCTATCCAACGCTCCATCTCACGACGTGAGCCAAAACCGGAGCGCGCCAAAACCTTTTGCAATTTTTCATCTGACATTTTGACGTCTCTTTTCGGGGCACCTGACGACTGCCCTGTTGATATAAATCGGCGACAAACCAAAAAAGCCCCTTCAGGTTTCCCCGAAGAGGCTATCGCCACGTGCATGATGCCCGATCAATCAACGGTGGGCAACTGCTCCTTGGTCAGATTATTCGCGTCCATATATTCACGGAAGGCAACCGGTGTACGGCCACGACCAGACCAGGAGTGCTCATTACCTTCGCTATCTTTAATAACGTATTTGGCCTTGACCGCTTTTTTACGCGCAACCGGCTCAACATTCTGCTTCAGCTCTTCCAGCCCAATACCGGCTTCGCGCATCAAACGCTGGATTTCTTCTACCTGATGCTTTTTGGCCTGCTGCTCCTGCTCTTCACGCAGCTTAGCCTCTTCAAGCTCCAAACGAATATCGTTAAGGTCAGTAATAACCTTGTCGATTTCGGCCAGCGTCATCTCCTGGCAGTGCTTACGCAGAGAGTTTTTGCGAGTCAGAATCTTGTTAAAATCAGTCATATTTTGCCGCCATAAATTAATTGAACAGGTGAATGTGCTTAATTATCGCTACAAAACTTTTTTTTTCAATACTGACAGCAAAAAATCCTATTTAAAATGTGAAGTATCAGCAGCCCCTTCACGCACGACAACCGGCACTTCATCGACCATATTAATCACACTGGTTGCTTCCATACCGCAATATCCACCATCGATGATCAGATCAACCTGGTGTTGAAGCAGGTCTCGCATTTCGTATGGATCCGTCATTGGCAACTCCTCACCCGGCATAATCAGGGAGGTACTCATAATGGGCTCGCCAAGCTGGGATAAAAGCGCTGCAACGATCGGATTATTTGGTACACGAATACCTATCGTGCGACGCTTCGGATGCAGCAACCTGCGTGGCACTTCTGTAGTCGCAGGCAGGATAAATGTATACGCCCCTGGGGTATGTGCCTTCAAGAGGCGAAAGGTCTGATTATCCACTTTGGCATAGGTACCAATGGAGGAAAGATCGTCGCATACCAGGGTAAAATTATGTTTATCATCCAGCTGCCGAATACGCTTGATACGATCAACCGCCTTTTTATCTCCCAAATGGCAACCCAGCGCATAGGCACAATCAGTGGGGTAGATGACAACCCCTCCTGAACGAATAATTTCTACCGCCTGTTGAATCAGGCGTGCCTGGGGGTTTTCCGGGTGTATCTGAAAAAACTGGCTCATTTTCAAGCCTCCTGTCGAATCAGCACTGAACTGCTTCAGCGCCTGATAAAGTCATAAATAAGATGCCTGTCGCTTTCGACGGCAGGGAAACGGCCAAGTCGCGTCCAGGTCATGTCCGGATTGTGAAAATCACTGCCGGACGAAATTTTAAGGTCAAGTGTATCCGCTATTCTCAACAACAGACCTACCTGGTCTCGGCTCACATTAGGACAACCAATCTCAATACCATCAATTCCAGACTTGGCAAGCTCAGCAATCAGCAACCTCAGCCTTGAAAAGGTTAAGCTGTACTTTGTTGGATGGGCCAGAATGGAAAAGCCGCCGCTTTTGCGAATAATATCAATCGACTCAACGATATCCGGCCATTCCGCCTTCACATCACCGGGCTTGCCCTGCCCAAGATAACGATCAAACGCTTCATTCTCACTGCTTACAACTCCTGCCGCCAGCAATGCACGCGCAAAATGAGGCCTGCCGATTTGACCATCCCCTGCCTGTGCTCTGGCCAGTTCAATAATGTTATCCGGCACACCACGAGCAACCAGCTTGCGTGCGATTTTATCAGCTCTGGTAACACGCAGCTCTGCCAGCCGGGCTTCATAGTCTTTCCAACCCGGGTAGTCAGGATCAATCCCCAAGCCCAGCAGATGCAGCACACGTCGATTCCACAGGCAGGTAAGCTCCACACCAGGTATCAACGTCAAGCCGGCATCGTTGGCCGCCTGCTGCGCCTCCGCAAGCCCTGCCAGCGTATCGTGGTCAGTCAATGCCATATACTCGACCGCTGCATCCACCGCCATTGCAACCAGCTCTGACGGGGACAGTGCGCCATCAGATGCGGTACTATGCATGTGGAGGTCAAAACCTGGCAGGCGTGCCACTTTTGTGGACTCAGTCACGATAAGCTGTTTACCTCTGTTGAAATGAACCTTTCACCAACCATATTAGCGGCCCGATGAAACTATTACTCGACTTTCTTCCTGTCATTATATTCTTTGCGGTATATAAATTCAGTGGTGACATCATTTTGGCCACCGCTGTGCTAATTCCGGCCACGCTGGCCCAGATGGCATACACCTGGCTCAAGACTCATCGAATCGAGAAAATGCAACTGGTTACCCTTGGTCTGGTTGTGATTCTCGGCGGCGCCACTGTGTTGCTGGACAACAAGGCATTCATTCAATGGAAGCCTACTGTTGTTAACTGGCTTTTTGCAGCAGCCTTCCTGCTAAGTCAGTTTATCGGCAAGAAACCCATCGTACAGCGCCTGATGGAAAGTAGCATCGAACTGCCATCCAAAGTCTGGAGCAATCTTAATATTGGCTGGATAGGCTTCTTCATTATTATGGGAATAGCCAACCTGGCGGTGGTCTACACCCTGAGCGAGGAAGCCTGGGTCAATTTTAAGCTGTTCGGCATGCTCGGCTGTACCCTCGTTTTTGTCATTAGCCAAGGCATTTATATATCCAGGCACATGCCCGAACAGGAAGAGAACAGCGGAGAAAGCTGATGTATTACGCTATCATTGCAGAAGATATTGAAAATTCACTTGAAGCCCGCATGGCCGCACGGCCTGAGCACCTTGCACGGCTGGAACAACTCAAAGGTGAAGGGCGTCTGCTGGCTGCAGGCCCCCATCCCGCCATTGACAGTCAAGACCCAGGGCCTGCCGGATTCACTGGAAGCCTCGTCATTGCAGAATTTGCATCGCTTGAAGCCGCCCGCCAGTGGGCCGATGACGACCCTTACTGCAAGGCAGGCGTCTATCAAAAGGTGACTGTAAAACCATATAAAAAAGTTCTACCCTAAGCTAATATAGTTGTTAGCTGCATACCGGATTCAGGTTACGGCTGCTTAACGGACTCAAGTTGCCTGTATGGGTGCCGTTAAGGAAAAACCTGATTGAATGTTCTATACTTGTACACAATTAAAAAACATCCACCTGGCACACAAGGATATGATGATGAAGAAAATTGCAATTGCTGCTGGACTGGCGATGGCACTGGGTACCTCAGCTGCGGTACAGGCTCAGGTTCCGGGTTATGCCGTAAACTCTGATGATACCATCTGGCGCACCAGCTTCGGCGAATGCTGGCACACCGGTTTCTGGACTCAGGATCAGGCAGTAGAAGGCTGTGATGGCGCTGTTGCCAAAGCTGAGCCGGCCGCCCCTGAAGCCGCTCCGGTTGCCACCATGGCTGATGTTGAGAAGAAGTTCGCTCTGTACTTCGACTTCGACAGCACTCAGGTTGGTGATGTAAGCAACATCGTTAACTACATCGGTTCACTGGCCAGCCTCCAGAGCGTGAAACTGGTAGGTTACGCTGACTTCATCGGTTCAGCTGCCTATAACGAACAGCTGTCCAAGCGTCGTGCTGAAGCCGTTGCCGCCAAACTGGGTCAGGCCGGTGTTGACTCCAGCAAAATGACTATCGGTTACATGGGCGAGTCCGCTCCGGTTGCAAACTGCACCGGTCGTGGCGCAGAACTGATCGCATGCCTGCGTCCGGATCGTCGTGTAGACGTTGAAATCATGGGTCAGAAGCGCGCTCAGCAATAAGAACCCTTCTGCTCTAATAAAAAGCCGGCCTTTGTGCCGGCTTTTTTGTTGAATGCTGTCTGCCAGCGTTTATCCAACACCAACAAAAACGGCAGCCGAAGCTGCCGTTTCTAAATTCAAGCCATTACCCGATCAACCGACCCAGACACGCGCATTGCGGAACATGCGCATCCAGGCACCATCCTCGGACCAGTCATCCGGCGCCCAGGAGTTCTGCACACCACGGAAGACACGCTCAGGGTGCGGCATCATGATGGTGACGCGGCCATCCGGCGTAGTCAGACCGGTGATACCCAGAGGCGAACCGTTCGGGTTGGCCGGGTACACAGTGGTGGCATCACCACGGTTATCCACAAAGCGCAGAGAGACTGTACCGGATTCATTCAGCATGCGCAGCTGAGCATCGTCTTCAAACTCGGCACGCCCTTCACCGTGGGCAATCGCGATCGGCATCCGTGAACCGGCCATGCCCTGCAGGAAGATGGACGGACTGTCCTGTACTTCCACCATCGCGACACGGGCTTCGAACTGCTCCGACTGGTTACGCACGAAATGCGGCCAGAGATCGGCACCCGGAATCAACTCATGCAGGTTGGAGAGCATCTGACAGCCGTTACACACACCCAGCGCAAAGGTATCTTCACGCTCGAAGAAGGCGGTGAACTGCTCACGCGCCACCGGGTTGAACAGGATCGACTTGGCCCAGCCCTCGCCAGCCCCCAGAACGTCACCGTAAGAGAAGCCACCACAGGCAACCAGACCACGGAACTGATCCAGCGTAATACGGCCGGACAGGATATCGCTCATGTGCACATCGATGGCATCGAAGCCGGCACGATCAAACGCCGCCGCCATCTCGACCTGGCCGTTAACACCCTGCTCACGCAGGATCGCCACTTTCGGACGCACACCGGAGGCGATCAGGTCGGCCGC
>CEGE01000158.1_pt1 | contig 37129 bp, 49 predicted proteins | sample 306311 | NCBI WGS metagenome assembly CEGE01 (sample SAMEA2755654, study PRJEB7226) | microbial mat metagenome | biome: microbial mat; feature: hypersaline; material: grass silage | place: USA | collected 2014-02-19 | depth 0 m | reverse complement strand
TACCGCTTTCGTGGTCGGTTGTGCCGCCATCTACATGCTCCTCACTCCAGGCAAGCAGTTCATGGACTTCGCTTTCAGTCACTGGCAGTTGAATGCTCATGGGTTCAGCGCCTCCCGCACGTTGTTGTGTTGACGAAACCGGATGCCGTTGCTGCCATCCTTACGCGGTGCCATATCGAACAGGCCGAAGCCTTGCAGCTCGACAGCTCGCCCCTGACGTACCTCAACCAGGATGCTGCTACCCACAGCTTGAATGGCTGAGCGGGCCTGCTGCTCTGTTAGTTGGGCTAAGAACGACACCTGCTGGGCCAGCTGTTCAGTTGTGGTGATGTCCATGGCGGCACCTCAGAGCTTGGCCAGATCCAGCGGGATGGCGCGCCACTGGTCCGATTGACCCACACGCTCATACAGGCGGATGTAGGTCTGGCTGCCGGTGATCTGGATGCTGTCGGCAATGGCGGTCATGGCCTGATTCCACTGCTCATCGTCGATCGACAGGCGGCGCAGGCCCAGCACGCGGCCGGTGCTGATGTTGCCTTCCTTGTCGACCTGGAAGGCATGCTCCACCAGCGCACGGATCTCGGCGGCACTGCCTTTGGCCCAGCGGTGGATGCACTGATCGATCAGAGCCTTGGCGGCCTGCAGGCGTTCGTCAAAGCTGATGCTTTCCTGAATGGCGCGTTGCAGCTTGTAACGGCCATCAAAGCTCACCAGGGTGACGTTGCCCTTTTTGCCACCGATGCTGACGCCGTATTTCTCGGCGCTCAGGTCGATGAACGCTTCCACATCGCCCAAGGTGTTCATCTTGAAGTCGCGCATTGCCTGCTGCAGTTCCAGCGCCTTGCGGGTGATTTCGTGCACCAGCTCATGGCGCACCATGTCGATATCGCTGATGGTTTCGACCGGCACCAGGTGGCCGGCGCTGTTTTTCATGTACCCCTCGGGTATGTGTTGCTGTACGGCGTGGTTCATGCGGCATCTCCTGTCTGTTCCAATTCGTGTTCCGGTACCGGCCAGCCGACCAGCTCGCGCCAGTCGCCGGTGTAGCTCTCAACAACGCGGGTTAATATGGCGCGGGTGGTACGGCCGTTGTCGTAGCGATCCAGGTTACGGTTGAGGTACTCCTCGTTGACGATCAGGGCCCGGCGCGGGTCTGTGGTGTCCGGCTCGCTGCCTACGCCCCAAAACACCAGCTGCTGTTGCATGCGGGTCTGTGCCAGATTGATGATGTGGTAACTCACGTGCGTTCCTCCCATGTCACCAGGCAGCCGGATACGTCTGCCACGCGTTCGATATAGCGGTGATCGGCACTGACTAACCGGCGACGGTAACCAGGCTTGAGCTGGTTGCACCCTGCTCCGGGGATAATCTGGATGCGGGGGCGTTCGCCGATCCCGCTGATGTTCAATACGGTCAGGCCCAGTGCTTGCAGGGTGTGCATGGCAAGACTGGCTTTAGCCATGTGCTCGCTAACGGTTTGGTTTTGAAGATCACGGTTATGGTTCCAGGACATGTCACACCCCCTTCACGAGGTCAGCGGTCAGTTTCGGGATGCCGAGCTGGGCCGCTTCATTCAGGGCAGCCGTCACGACGTTGTGCACGGCCAGGGGGTACAGCGCGGAGAACCCCTGTCCGGTAAGTTTGTTGCGCAGCGCCTCAATGGCGTTGGCATCCATAATTTGGGCAAGGTCAACACCCGCCAGCTTGAAGCGATGCTGTAGATAGCCTTCCAGGTGAGTATCCAGTGGGCGCAGGGTGACGACTTCGCAACGCTGCACGATCTCGCGCACACGCGGGTTGCGTTCGTCCAGGCGGCGGCCCAGCTCGGTCTGACCGATCAAGATGATGGAGAGCAGTTTGTTGAAGCCGTCTTCCAGCTCATAGAAGCGTTTCAGGTGCTTGAGGGTGGCGATCGGCATGCCGTGGGCTTCCTCAATGATCAGCACATGGCGGTTGCCGGCGCGGAAGCTTTCCAGCAGGGCCTCATGGCACTGGCGGAAGCGCGCTTCAGAGCTGGCCTTGATCTTGTCGCCAGGTGCCACCGCTCGCATGATCGCCTCTGCGATGTGGCCAGCCTTCAGCGTTTTGCCACGCTCGTCGGATTCCTCCATGCCAAGCACGTAGGGTTCAATCAGGATGATCGGGTCATGCTCATTGGCTGCCCAGGTGGCCAAGTCCTTGCGCAGGGTCGACTTACCGGCGCCGGACTCGCCGACGATCGCCATAAAGGTGCCGAACTTGGCACCGGCACGCATGGACTCACGCACATAGCGGATATCGTGCGTCAGATAGACCTCTTCAGCGGCGCGCACCTCGGCAAACGGGTCACGGAACAACCCGAAAATGCGCTTGGTATCTGGTTTCAGGGTCTGTTTGCGTAGTAGCATCATGCTCTCCAAGTTATGCTCTTGCTCAGCGTTTGGGTTATGGCTTGGGGCCGTCCTCTGGGTTGGAGCCAGAGGACGGTTTTCAAACTCGAACAGCCCTTTTTCCTGATAAGGCTGCAGGCCATTGGCACGCAGGATGTCGATGATTTCGGCCTGAAAATCCTCAACGGTTCGTGACTTGGGCCACTTGTTGTAACGCACCAGCTGCGTAATCGTTGCGGGAGACAGGTGTACCTGACGGGCCAGGTCAGACTTGGAAAAGGCCAACGAACTCAGCACTCGATCGAGTCGCATTGACATCATTCACCTCCAACCGCTCTGAGCGCTGTCGGTTTGGATCGGCGCATGGCGGCTTCAATGCCGGGCAGGTCATCCTCAGTGATACCCTCTGGATAACGCTGAACCAGCCAGTTGTAGTGTTCGCCCGTCCATTCATCCCCCAGGCGATCGCGCAGGCGGCGGGCGGCTTCGACATGGTTCAGGCGCAGTGCCTGAACGGTTGGGGCCTGCACATCAAGCTCAGTACCACGCTTGGGCAGGTAATCCGGCAGCTGGGTATCGGTAATCGGTTTCATCGGGTCCAGCTGACCCGCAAAAGGTGTGGCGCCACGCTTGCGCCTCTCGGCGGCCTCGGCATCGCTCTCGGCACCCATGGAAAAGCGCTCTACCTCTTTGCGATTGGTTTCCAGCGCGGTATCGGCATGGCTGCGGAAGGTCTCGCCGATCACGGGTGCATCCACCGGGAAACCGTATTCGTTGAGTTCCTGTGCCTGTACCAGCTGCACAACCTCGCGGCCATCCTCGTTTTTGTAGAGCACGCCAGCCACATCTTCGTGCCAGGGGTTACGCATCACCTCCAGCTGCATGCCCACCTGAACGCCGGGAATACCAGCGACGGAATACGCTCGGCCACGGAAACTCACCTCCAGTTGTACCGACACCTTGCGCACCTCTGGCTTACTCATGGCTACGGCGCGAATCACCTGGGCATCAGGTGCAATGATCAGCTGGTCGGCTCGGATCGTCTGCCACACGGCATAGCGGGTTTTGCCGGTACGGCTGTGCGTTTTGGTACCGTTGAACCAGGTCATCCACTGCTCGACGGCAGCATTCAACTCATCCAGGCTGGTGGGCGGATGCGCCAGAAACTTCAGCCGATGCTCGAACGAGCGCTCGACGATATCGTTGGCCTTTTCCACCTGGCCCTTGGCCCAAGGCTGTCCCGGTACGTTCACCTGCAGGTGCATACCCAGCGCCCGGCAGGCGTTGCGAAACACCGCACCGGTGTTGGCGCTGCCGGGGTCGACCATCACCACCTGGGGGATGCCGTGGAACGGGTCACCATCGCGCTTGATCGCGGCGCGGATAAAGGCGGTCAGCAGGTTGACGCCGCTCTCGGCGCCCAGAACGTAGTGCACAAAGATCACGCCACTGGTGTGGTCAGTGATGACGTAACGCCAGACCCGCTCCTTCTCGATGTGGCGGATGTTGCCCGGTTTGTTCTTGTAAAACTTGGCTTCGTCCATCACCTGCAGAGCTTCACCGGCCTTGGTGGGCAGGTAGTAGAGCACGCACAGCGAGGGGTCGATCTGCCACACATGGTTTGGATGCTTGCTGGCCAGCACCTGCTTGGGGCTGGGGCGGCGCAGCTGCTCCGGGTGCAGGTTGTACTGGTAAAGGGCACGGTTGATGGCCGACAGCGACAGCGGGCAGAACTCGCCGGTCTCATCATCCACCCGGCCAGCCTCGATCTCACCGTTGGCGCGCAGTACCTCCACCGCATCCTCCAGGGAGGACAGGCGCTTACCATTCTTGCGGCGGCTGTCCATCATGTAGGCCGAGATCGCCTTGGCATCATTACGTGATAAGGCGCTCTGTCCGGCGTCTTCGCGGCGCTTACGGGTACTAGGCCGAATCTCCGACAGCTTGCGTAACAATGTGTGGATACTCACACCCAGTTGCTCGGCAGCAGAGGCATAGATCTCCGTCTTGCCGCCATGACCGGCCTGTTCGGCACGTTGTGCCACGTCGAGCAGGAACTGCCCCTGTGCCAAGGTGTTCATTGCACTGTCCTCTCCGCATCAATGACCTGGCCGTCCCACTGTTCGCCATCCAGATCTGGGTCGGTTGATGGCTGCCAGGTCACCATGCCCAGCTGCTCACGCAGGTATTCGGTGGCTTCACTCAGCTGGTCCAGCTGCCCGCGCAGCCAGTGGCCGACATCCAGCTGGTGATCGTTGGCGTGGGCTACCACCTGTTCCAGCGGTGCTACCAGCTGGCGAATAGCGGTTTCGGTATCGAACAACAGGCTGTTGGCTTCCTCGCGCAGTTGCTGGCTCTCTTCGTCTGGTGGCAGGCGTTCCAGACGTTTGCGGCTGACCTGTTTCTCAAGGTCCAGAATTTTGGAAGTTTTGTCAGAGACCACCTCTTCGAGTGCCTGCTTATCTGCATGGGCGTCGTCACGTTCTTTGGTGAGCTGTTCCTTTTCCTTGGCGTGCTTGGCGATGATCTCCTCGGCCAGATCAATAAATGATTCTTTATCACCGGTTTTAGCGACTTCGATCAGGGCCGTTTTTTGGTCCTCGGGCAGTTTTCGGAACTGGCGCATTTCGCGGTAGCCAGCCCCTACACGGGAAAGATCCTCAAGTGCGGTTTCACCAAATGCTTTCAGGTTTAGAATGTCCTCATCAGCTTTTTGCCGGGTTGTTCCAACAGCGAGGCAAAAACCCTCCCAAGTGCCGACGTCAGCAATTTCATGACCATTCCGGTCAAGGCCAGATTTGCCCGCCAGCGCCCGGTACATCTTGGTTTCCTTGATGTGTGCCAACTTGGTCAAACCGACGACGGTCGTCAGTTTTGAAATGGCACCCGTCATCTGAATTTGCCCCATCATCTGATTGAGCAAGTCCCGCTCTTCACTGTGTGCGCTGCGCAGGGCAGCTGATTGGTTCTGAAGGTGTTGCACCGCCTGGACGTCGAACTCCAGCTCATGGTTTTCCTCATGAGTACCGGTAGCGTCTTTCTGATCCATATCGTTCTCCTGTTACTGACGCGCTCCAGCGCTGATTCGCTGGGTAAGTTCGTTGATCCGATCAGAGCCATGACTCAGCTCATTGGCGGTCCGCTGGGCGATCTGCAGCAGTGCCACGCTGGGGGCAAAGCGGCCGTTGTCCAGCTTCACCGCAAACCCCTCGGCGATCAGCGTGGCCATAATGCGGGTGACACCACTGGCCGGGATCTTCAGCGCTTGTGCCAGCTCGGTATTGCTGACGCCATCCAGCGTGTGGCCTGACAGCGCCTTGATGGCCCTCAGGTGCTTCACCCCGGTATTGCTGACATAACTGTCTGCCATCGTTAAAACTCCAGTTGTGGTTGAGCGTGTTGCTGCACATTGCCGCGATGCCAGGCCAGTGCCTGCATGGCGTTTTGGATACCTGCCAACGTGTCTTCAGCGCCGGCGTTGCCTGCATGAAACTTGATCAATAACCCCGTAACAGCGTTCAGCTGCTCCTGCAGCTCCTGGATATCCTCAGCCGTGGCCTGACGCCCTGACGGGATCTCGACCAGCAGCTTGCCGGTATGTGCGGCCATCCAACGGGTGACCAGGTTGATGCCGCAGGCCTTCTCAAACGGGATGATCTGCGTAGCCGGAATGCGTCCGGTCTGAATCCACTTGTACAGAGTCCAGTGATCCTCAAGCCCCATCTCGGTTGCGATGCGCTCGACACTCATGTTGTGCCGTTCACGCGCATGCTCCTTGCAGCCTTCCAGGGCGCGGCGGATGTTGCTGGGTTGGTAGTGCTTCCAACGTCTGGCGCTCATTGGAACCTCGTATTTCCGTGCGGCTGTTGCCGCGTCCAAACAAAAAAGGTTTTTGCTATAGGTAAAACCGTTTCAAATTCGCTAGGCTCTTCGGTACATTGATTAACCGAGGGCGCGGCTATGACGACCGATGAGCGTTTGCTGAAATTAGAAGGCCAGGTACAGGCATTGGCCCAGGCGTGGCTCCATCTGGCAGCGACATCTGAAATTGCCGGCGGCCATAACCCAGATGGACTGAACAGTGCGCTGCGGCAACAACGATGGCCCGGTGCGGCTTTCGAGCCTTATGCGCAAGCGATGTTGTCAAAGTTGGTTGACCAGCTTGAGCTGGCACGTCAGCACCGATTACCGGAGCGTTAATGGGGAAGCCGTATGCGTTGTAGAGATCAGTCATGATTCGGCTCCTCAAGCTGCTGCGTGTTCAGGGCTGGCTGGGCACTTGAGGCCCAGCTTGACGGCGATTTCATGGGCCTTGCCGTATTTGGCTTTATCGAACCCGTTCAAAACGCGATAGACAGCGTTGCGGGTGTAGCCGTGGTCTTTGGCCCACTGAGTGATCGTGATGCCCTGATCTTGTAGCTGGGCTTTGACTTCATCAGGGGTGAGTGCTTTGCGCTTGGTCATGGGGTGCTATGCCTCGTGCTCTGTTAATGATGTTTTGCATTTGTTGGGTTCATATTAGGTTTGATTTTCAAACTCGTCAACAAAAAAGAGGGATAGTTTGATAAAAACACTTATCCGGACCGTCATGTCCGCCTGTTCATTGAGCCAACAGGACTTGGCCGATCTAACGGGATCTAGCTTGAGTCGTGTCAAGGCTATGTCTTCAGGTCGCGTGGCGAAGCTCAAGCCTGAAGAAATCAAGGCGTTGGTCCAAAAGCTTAATATCCGAGCTGAGTGGCTTGTGACCGGTGATGGCCCGATGTTCCGCTCTGATGGTGAACAGGAATTAGAACGTCGGCTGGGTGCAGTGGCTGGCGCTACTGAGAAGGCTCAGATGGATGGACTGAGCGCGGATGAGCAAGCCCGTGTACAGATGCTTTTGACTGGGCTTGAAATCGGCAATGCAGACCTAGTGCGGCAGGCTCTGAATGTGTTGTCGGCAGATGAGCAGCAATTGATCGGAAACTACCGACAGAGCGCGCCGGAAGGCAAAAAGGCCCTGCGCTCAACGGCCAGCGTGTTTGCCAAGAGCGGTGGCAAAATGTCAAACAAAGGCAGCATCATTGATAACGGGGGCGATACGTCGTTCAGCGTTTCCGGCAATGGCAATACTGTAGCGGGGCGTAATTTCATCAAGAAGTAAGGATGGATATGACATGGAATTGGAAATTGAGGGAAGCAATAACCAGGTGGCAGCAAGGGATCTTTATCAGATCCACAATGTACCGGGGCGGCTTTTAACCAAGGATGAGCGGAAAGAGTTAAACAGCCGCGTCCAAATGCTTGCCGAAGAGTATGGCGAGCCCCCTTGGGAGACTTGGCGCCTCATACATCAGGCGATCGGTGTGGAGGGGGTAAATCAGCTGCATATCGAGCACCGAGACCAGGCGCATTTTATCCTTGGTCTGCTGGAGGAGCGCTGCAGCCTGAAACACCAGTTAGCTGGCGGAACACCGCCTGAGACAGATCTTTCAGACGAGCCCTCTACGCTCGAAGATAGGGTTTCAAAGGGTGGTGTTGTCACTTGGATGGCTGAATTTCCTGAATATGCCGGGCTGCTGTTCATAATGGGAATGACCGCGGGTTTGGCGCTGCAAATGATCTAAGGAGGGAAACATTATGCGAATCATAGGCTTGATTCTTGTGGCGGTTGGCATCATCGGAGCCGCCTACGCCCTGAACTTCAACACGTCAATTAGAGTTGGTGGGTCCTTAGTCCACAACTTCGAGCTGGCTGATAAGCAGCTTCTGATCGGGTTGTTTTCAGGTGTTGTCTTCATCTCAGGCACCGTACTGTTTGGACTGGGAGAAATAATCCGTGCTTTTGTTGCTGTTAATTCTACAGCAGGTGGTACGGGTGCCAGCTCAAGCGTTCCGTTTTATTACCGATACGACCCGCAGCTTCTGGGCATGATGGGGTTGGTAGTCCTAGCGGTATGTGGTGCGGTCGTTTGGGTGTTTGCCGGCCAGTCATAGGGTGTACCTGTTGATGCAGGCACTGAAATCAGTGATCTAAGGAGGGAGTATGAATGTTTTAAGGGTAATCACCTGTATCGGAGCCGGCCTAGTTCTTGCCGGCTGTTCCGGTGTTGGTGTCAGTGTCAAGCTCAATGGAGCAGATGTGACCAGTCGTAGTTTTGACAGCCCTGAGATTGGACGCGTGGTAACGGCTGGGGTCGGTGAGCAGATGTTAAGTAAAGGCTTGGTTTATGAGCAAACCGTGTTGACCATTTCTAAGCCGATCGGTGGCGCACAATACCAGATTCACCCGAGCCAATATCCGCAAATTGGGTACGATGATAAATGGACGTTCTATTCTGCTGCTGGTGTCACACGCATGTCACTAGCGGACCCGATCACCGCGCTTGGTGTCCCAAAGGGTAAACCTCAGACCGTATGCACAATCTCCCCGATATTTGGGACTTCCACATGCTACAAAGGCAGCTACAAGATCGAGAAGCGTAGCATTGTAGGTAAAGAGTCATTTCAGCAGACGTTGCTCTATAGCGGTCGAGTTGGCAACAAAATCAATATCAGCTACCGCGAATTCAGTAACAGCATGGCGCGGCCCGCATTTAATAATGAGGTCGAATACGATCTGTCGGTGTCAAATGTGATTGGCTACAAGGGTGCTTCAATCGAGGTTATCAACGCAGATAACAGCAGTATCACTTACCGGGTAGTTAGGAATTTTAGATAGGGAGATCGAACAAAATGGATGATAAAGCGAAGAAAGTGACTGAGAAGATGAATGCCAGCTTTAACCGACTGGCTGAAAGCCAGTCCACGATCGCCATTGGTAAGGCGACCGTGGCACTTGTTGAGCAAGGCAAATCGATAACGGTTGAAGGGCTTATTGAGTATCTGCGTGGTCAGGGTGATGCTCAATCGAGCGATCTTGTTCGCACCCAGAACGAAGCTGCTGAAAGAGAGCTGCTGGCGGCACAGACCAAAAGCCGTTCACAATGACGGTGATGAACACCAGGTCATCCGCAGTGAAAGGCAGACCGTCAATCATCTGGTGCAATGCAGCTTTTGCGGCATCTCTGTCGATGTTTTCTTGTTCGCTGAGGTTGGTATAGAGTGTGTAACTCGGTTTACGCCCCTCTATTAGGGCCTCAATATCACTGATGCAGTTAAGTTCAACGAATGCGCCATGCTCGATAAAGCGACGACCGAAATCACTGCCTTCAAGCTTGGCGTCTTTAAACCTTTCGCGTGATCGGTGTCGCCATTTTTTGAGTATGGCTTCCAGCTCTGCACGAACGGGGTCAGGTATTGTGAGGTTGGAATTGGTCATGGTGTTGCTCCTGGTTGTCTTCGATCTGCCCAGCATGCCAGCCACACCGCTGAACTGATTTTGCCCCTGTTCAAATTACACCCCACCTAATCGGCGTCATGCTCTGACTGTAACCACAACAGTCAGAGGACGCCGACATGCTGCAAAACCTGCTCTCAAAACTTCCCATTCCCCGCCTGGCCTTCTGGCTGCTCGTCAGCGTTGTACTGCTGGCCGGGATCGCCCTGATCAGCCCGCAACAGCTGCCGGTGGTGCTGTACAAGATCGCGCTGGTGACCATTGCGGCTGTGTTGGGTTATTGGCTGGATCGAACGCTGTTTCCGTATGCACGGCCGCATAAGACCTTTGAAGAAGCGACCAGAGCGGGCAAAAGCCGAGATTTTGATTTTTGCGTGAAGCTGGGAATGATTGCCGGAGTGCTGTCTATCCGCCGCGCCTTGATCGTCCTGGCCTGTGTGCTGGGCCTGACGCTGGGGCTGTGACCATGGACTGGTTCTCAAAACTCTGGGGCAACGTCGAAGCACCGGCCTGGGTGTTGTCGATTCTGGTGCTGCTGGTGTTGATCGTCAGCTGTCAGCCTGCCGAGGCTTCCACCATTCCGGCCGCCGCCAAGCAGTACCAACGCACGCTGATCCGCAGTGCTCATGCGTATTGGGGGCTGAACGCGCCCATTGCGACCTTTGCCGCTCAAATTCATCAAGAGTCCCGCTGGATGCCGGATGCAGTCAGCCCGGTGGGTGCTCAGGGCATGGCGCAGTTTATGCCGGGCACCTCAGCGTGGATGGCCGAACTCTACCCCGATGCACTGGGCAGTAATCAGCCGATGAACCCCGGCTGGGCATTGCGTGCCCTGGTGATCTACGACCGCTGGAACTATGTACGGGTACGAGCTGCAGATGAGTGCAATGCCATTGCCATGATGCTGTCTAGCTACAACGGTGGGCTTGGTTGGGTACAGAGTGATCAGCGCCTGGCGTCGGCTGAGGGGGCCGATCCTGCCGTGTGGTTCGACAGCGTTGAGTACCACACCCGCCGAGCCGATTGGGCGCGCAAGGAAAACCGCCAGTATGTGCGCCTGATTCTGCTGCGCTGGGAACCACTCTACAAGGCCGCGGGCTGGGGGACTGGATCATGCTGATGCCCAGCGCCAAGACAGTCTCACTGGCCCTTGCCGCCCTGATTACAGGTGCGGCAGGAGGCTACTGGGTGGGGCGAGATCACGGGGCGCTTGCCGTTCAGGCCGCCACCGACAGCCAGACGGTCGCCAGCTTCACATCGCTGCTTGAACAACACGCACAGCAGGTACGGGAGGCCAATGCCGCCAGCGAGCGGCTTAACCGCCTGATTGCACAGCGCCAAACCCACAACGACTCGACCACACAAACACTCAAGGAGGTGCTGCATGAAACGGCTGCTCTGCGTGCTGATTGCCGCTTCGACGACCGCGTCATGCGCGAACTCACCGACGCCCGTAACCGCGCCGCCAAAGCCGCAGCCAGCGGTCTTGACGGTACCGTGCCCACCACCGATTGAGCCGGGTGATGGCAGTTCCGACGCGGCTGCAATCGCGTTGAAGATTTTATATGACCAGTACGGCCTCTGCGCGGGCCGTGTGTTTGAACTGATACACCGCTTACAGGGAGATGAAGATGGAGGCAATTGAGCTGCGGGATGTGATCAGCCTGGTGGCTGTCGTGCTCACGTTGATCGGGGGCTACTGGGCGCTGGCCAAGTATGTAGGACGGCTCTTTACACAGCAGCTCGATAGCAAGTTCGAGGCGCTGAATCAACGATTGAATCGAATCGAAGAAAGCGAGCAACGCAACCATCACGCCGTGACCAAGGTGGAACGTGACCTGATGGAGCTGCGGGCTCAGCTGCCCGAAAAGTACGTTCGCAACGAAGACTACATCCGGGGGCAAAGCCGTTTGGAAGCAAAGCTGGACAGTCTGGCGAGCAGGCTGCAAACCACACCGTTGCATGGGCTGGTAGGAGGTCAAAATGCAGCAAATTGATATGGAACGTGTACGCCGTGAGTCCATGCGCTGGCTGATTCTGCTGACGCTGAACAACGCCCGCCCGATCGGTGCCTTCGAGCACCTGGTGCTGTCGGTGGTGCGCAGTGAATACCCGGATGCCACACCGCTGGAGCTGCGCAAAGAGATCGATTACCTGTTCGATCGCAAAATGGTTGATGTCGACAAGAAACCGGACGGCCGCTGGCATTGCGACCTGACCAGCCTCGGCACCGATATCGCCGAATACACGGTCGACTGCCGCCCAGGCATCGCCCGCCCAGAGAAGTACTGGTGAGGTGCGCAGGATGAGTGAGCACGACGAATCCATGCCGTTGATCGCTCGACCTGGGCGCTCATCCATCGCACGCCTGCCCGACGAGGTGAAACGCCACATTGAGCAGCGTCTGGTCGAAGACCGCATGACACTGGATGAACTGATCGCTGACCTGCAGAGCCGGTTTCCAGAACATGCCGAAGAGTTACCCAGCCGAAGCGCTGTGCACCGTTACGGCCAGAAGCTGGAGAAGCGCTTATCCGCCATTCGGGCCAGCACTGAAGCGGCCAAGATCATCCGTGCCCATGCCGGTGACCGTGAAGACGCCCGTTCTGAAGCACTGACAGCCATGATCCAGTCTGAGCTGTTCGAATCGATCATGTCACTGCAAGAAGCTGACGCTAAAGAGGTTGATATCGCGCAGCGGATCGGCCTGCTGTCGGATGCGGCCAAGAACATCGCCACACTGACACGCTCCAGCGTGACGCTGAAGAAGTACCAGGAGGATATTGCAGCTCAGGCACGCAGAGAAGCTTTGGAAGAAGCGGCTAAGCGTGTTGACTCTGCCGCCCAGGCCCGTGGACTCACAGCTGAAGATGCCAAGTTCTGGCGTGAACAAGTTCTGATGGGGATGTAATGATGGGAGTTCCCGCACCTCTACCTGATACAGAGCGCCTGATCGATTGGGACGAACTACCCGATAGCGTTAAAAGCATCCCTGCCGACTTCAACCCACTAGCCGAAGGTGTCTTGATGAAGCACCAGTCGGAATGGATTCAGATGCAGCAGGGTTTGGATATCGCTGTAGGTGAAAAAGGCCGCCGAACTGGTATTACCTTCGCGCAAGCCCTAACCGATACCATTACGGCAGCAACTGCTAAAGAGGCAGGTGGCGACAATATCTGGTACATGGCGGATACCCGTGAAAAAGGGCTTGAGTTCATCGGTTACACCGGCAAGTTCGCGCAGATCATTGCACGGGGCCAGGCGACACATATAGAACAGCACATCTTCGAAGATCAGCTGCCGGATGGTTCTAGCCGCCAGATCCAGGCGTTTCGTGTGCGCTTTGCCAGCGGCTTTCGTGTTACCGCACTGTCGTCACGCCCTGAGAATATTCATGGCCTGCAGGGCAAGGTCAGGATCGATGAGGCTGCGCTGCATAAAAACGTCTCTCATGTTCTTGAATCAGCAACGGCACTATTGATCTGGGGTGGAAGCATCGTTGTGTGGTCTACCCACCGAGGCAAGAAAAACCCGTTCAACCAGCTGGTTCAAGATGTACGAGCTGGCCGTTACGGGAAAAAAGCAGCGGTGAAACGGATGACCTTTGATGATGCGGTTGCTAATGGCTTGTATGAGCGTGTCTGCTACATGGCGGGTAAAGAAGCAACGACAGAGGGCAAACGTAGCTGGTACGAAGCGATCCGCTCAGCTTATGGCCCACGCAAGGCAGCCATGCGTGAAGAGCTTGATGTAATTCCTCGTGATGGGGATGGTTCTGCTATTCCTGGTGTGTGGATTGAACGGGCCATGCCCGAGGTTAGGCCAATATTACGCATTGTATTCGATGACGACTTCCCAAATCGGCCAGAACAGGAACGTGAATCATGGTGCGCTGCGTGGATACAAAAACACCTAGTGCCAGCCATCCAAACAGCATCTGAGGGATTCACTGGACGCTGGGCAATAGGAATGGACTTTGCTCGCCACCGTCATTTTTCTTCTATTCGACCCGCACGAATTACCCAGACTCTGCATCGTGATTTGCCATTTGAGATTGAGCTTGCCAATGCCCCGACTCGACAACAGGAGCAAATCCTATGGGCTTTGCTGGATTTGCTCAGTAACTGGACCTTTGCTGGCGACGCAACGGGTCCCGGTCAGACACTGATGGAGTACACCGGCGATCGATATGGGCGTGCCATATTGGATCAGAAGACAGGGCGGTATTTAGGTGGCCCGGTACACGAGGTCACCCTTTCCCGTTCTTGGTACGGCGAATGGATGGGGAAATACATATCCCTGTTTGAAGACGGCTTTATCACTATGCCTCGCGATATCTCAATCGAAGATGACCACAGGGCTGTTGAGTTTATTGATGGCATACCAATGGTTCCTAGATTGGAACGAAGAGATCTGAAAGATGCAGAGTTGATACGCCATGGTGATAGTGCCATTGCTGGAGCCTTAATGAACTTCGCCGCCCTGAACCACAACCATATTGAAATTGAATTCCAGTCCACTGGCCGCCGCGTGTCCCTTAATGACGATAACTTCAACCGTGGCGTGATCGTCACCGATACCGGCTTCGGCACTATCGGTGGCGGCAACGACTTCGGAGGATTCTGATATGCAGCAGACAAAGAGCGGCCTCTACCTGCCGGCCAGTTTTGCCGATACAGCACGGCGCAGCGCCCGCCCTGAAATGCGCGAAATTGCGACCACTTTTGATGGCCGGGATATCACAAGGGGTTACGTTGACCCCATGCAGATACAACCAACCTCTGATTCAATCCTGCGACTGAGAGGTGCCGGTGATTATGAGATCTATCGCCAGGTGCTGCGTGATGACCAGGTTGCAGGCGTGTTCCAGCAGCGTCAGTTGGCCATTACCAGTAAGGAATGGGGTGTTGAGCCCGGAGGCAAGACCAAGCGTGACCAGGCGGCAGCGGACTTCCTGACGGAGCAACTGAATCATATTGGCTGGGACCGCGTCACCGGTAAGATGATGTTCGGGGTGTTCTATGGCTTTGCTGTGGCAGAAGCTCTTTGGGCACGCGATGGCCGGTTCATTACCCTGGATGCCATCAAGGTGCGCGATCGCCAGCGCTTCGGCTTTGATGGTGCCATGCGGCTGCGCATGAAGACCTACAGCAACCCGGAAGGAGAGCTGCTGCCCGATCGCAAGTTCTGGGCTTTCAGCACAGGCGCCGACCATGACGATGAACCCTATGGTCTGGGGTTGGCCCATTGGCTGTACTGGCCGGTGTTGTTCAAGCGTAACGGCATCAAGTTCTGGCTGATCTTTCTGGAGAAATTCGGCCAGCCAACCGCCAAAGGGACCTATGGCAGCAACGCACTCCCCGAGGAAAAGAACCGACTGCTGCAGGCGCTTTCCGCCATCAATACCGACTCTGGCCTGATCGTGCCTGAGGGCATGCAGATTGAGTTACTGGAAGCGGCCCGCAGCGGGTCTGCGGATTATGTGTCACTGGTCGACCGTATGGATCGCGCCATTGCCAAGGTCGTCATGGGTCAGGTGGCCAGTTCAGAAGGTACGCCGGGCCGGCTGGGCAATGATGACCTGCAGGGCGATGTGCGTGATGACCTGGTTAAAGCTGATGCTGACCTGGTATGTGAATCCTTCAACCGCACCATTGCACGCTGGCTGACCGAGTGGAACTTTCCGGGCGCGGCTTTACCACGGGTATACCGCAAGGTGGCTCAGGATGAGGACCTCAACCAGCGAGCGGAGCGGGACAGCACCGTTAAAAGCATGGGCTTCAAGCCGACGTTGGGGTATATCCAGGACAACTACGGCGAGGGCTGGGTTGAGGATAAACCCGATACCCCACCGGTACCGCCACAGCCAGCCCAACTGCCGGCAAGCTTTGCCGAGGCCGTTGGTCAACCGCCGGCACAGATGATGGGCGCGACGCACAAAGCTGTGGCGCCCAGTGTCAGCGCCTGGATCAATCAGGTCAGAGACTTGGCTGACCAGGTGCAGAGTTTGGAAGAGCTGCGCGATCGTTTGCTGGAGCTGTACCCGGCCATGACGCTGGACCAGTACGCGGCTGCCATGGCACAGGCCGGATCGGCAGCCTTTCTGGCAGGCCGTAACGAAGTGGTTGAGGAGCAAACCTGATGCCCAGCGTGTCCTATGGCTCGGTGCCGTTCCCGCAGCAGATCGACTTCATTCGGCAGAAGCTGAACATCCCGACGCGCCACTGGACCGATATCTACACTCAGGAACATGACTGGGCGTTTATGGTGGCCGGTGCCAACCGCGATGCGATCGTTGGCGACTTCCGCGAGTCTATCGAGCGCATGATCGCAGACGGCGGCACCCTGGAAGAGTTTCGCAAGGATTTTGACAACATCGTTGCAAAACACGGTTGGGATTATAACGGCGGTCGCAACTGGCGTAGCCGTGTGATCTACGAGACCAACCTGTTCAGCAGCTACAACGCGGGCCGGTTCGAGCAGTTGTGGAACGACCGCGACACACTACCGTACTGGCAATACCACCATAACGACGCCGTTACCCACCCGCGTGAGCACCACTTGGCCTGGGATAACCTCGTCCTGAGAGCGGATAATCCCTGGTGGAAGGCTCACTTCCCGCCGGGTGGCTGGGGTTGCCAGTGTTATGTCACTGGCCTGTCGGAGTATGACATCCAGCAACAACAGCTAAAGTTGGGCGATGCCCCGGCTGAGAACTGGCAGACGGTCGAGATCGGCCAGCGCAGCCCCAGCGGTCCCCGCACCGTACGTGTGCCCGAGGGGATCGATCCCGGCTTTGAGTACACCCCCGGCCGTGCCCGTTTGCAGAGTGCTATCCCCCCGGAAAGGCCTGAGCCGCCGGTCTCTGGCTCGACCGGTGGCCAGGGTTTGCCCAATACCCGCCCCAATGCGCCATTGCCTGAGCCACGTCCGGCCACTCCGGACCAGCTGCTGCCCGAAGGGTTGACGCAGGAAGAGTACGCCCGTGCCTTCCTGCAACCGTTTGGAGCCGACCTGGATAGCCCTGCTGTATTCCGTGACGTGATTGATGAGCGCCTGGTGATGGGTAAGGATCTGTTTACCGATCGCCGCACTGGCGCTTTGAAAGCCGACAAGCGTGGCCGTGGCCGCTACTTGCCGCTGCTGGCTGAAACCGTGATCGATCCGGATGAGATCTGGGTCCGCCTGGAATGGCACCATGCCCATAAGAAAGCAATTGTTCGCCGCCGCTATATCGCCCAGTTCAGCCTGCCGAATCAGATCTTGCCGGCGCTGGCCGTGTTCGAGATAGGTGCGGATGGGTGGAGCGGGATCACCGTTTTTCAGCCCGACGCTCATGACATCGACGATATGCGGGTGGGTGTCAGATTGTACAGCAGAGATGAGGAATGACCGCAGGCCGGCACCTGCGGTCCCGCGATGCTTGGCGGCCCAATTGCCGGGGGCGTATTCATCGCGGTTAACCCAATTATAGGAGAAAACCATGGCCGGTGCGCGTATCGATATTGAGCTGAACAACCAGTCTGCCAGTCGTTCATTAACTACGGCATTGGAGGCGCTGGAGAACCCACGGCCGTTGCTGGCCAACATTCGTGAATACCTGACCCGTACCCATCGAAAGCGTTTCAGTGATCAGCGTGCGCCCGATGGGACGCCTTGGGCACCACTTTCGCCTCGGTACCGTGAGCGCAAGAAGCAGAATTCTGACAAGACTCTGGTGTTGCGCGGCTACCTGATGAATACGTTGCGGGGTGTGATTGATGATGAAGGTCTGGCCTTCGGTACCGATCGCCCCTACGGTGCAGTGCATCAGTTTGGCGCCGAGATCCAACACCAAGCACGGGATACCACCCTGTACTTCAAGCGCAATCGGGACGGGTCTGTCGGCAGCCGGTTCGTTAAACCTGGAAAATCTGACTTCTCCCAAAACGCGAACATCGGTGCGCACAAAACCAAGATCCCGGCACGCCCCTGGTTGGGAACCAGTGATGAGGATAACAACGATCTGCTGGCTATGGCGCGTGATTACCTCGCCAGGGCGGTATCCAGTCGATAATACCACCGACCGCCTGAGCGCCTTTCTAAGCCCCTGACAGGCGCTCAGGGCTACAACCACTGCCACCAGCCCTCAAAAAGGCCGTCACAAGGCCATTTTCGCTTTTATAAAAAGGATTGCGTGCCAGTCCTGACCTGCATTTGCTGTTTCAGAGCTGAAACACCCCGTCTGCAAGTTTTGCCCCCGTTCAAATTACACGGTCTGCATGCGCTTATAGGCTGAACTCATTGGCAACTGCCACACCGATAAAACGAGTTCAACCAACTAAGCCGGAGTAGCCATGTGAGTGCACTCGAAATTTTCAAGGCTGGCAATCACACCACTGTAAGTGGCCAGAAACTGACATTCAGCGAGGCGGATCTTCAAGCTTCAGTCGAGGCTTATGATCCGGCTTTGTTCGCGGCCCCGTTGGTTGTGGGTCACCCAGATCTGAATGACCCCGCATACGGTTGGGTAAAAGCGGTGTCGTTGAATGGCGAGGTTATGCGGGCCGAACCTGAACAGGTCGAATCCCAGTTTGCTGAAATGGTGAACGATGGCCGCTTTCCCCGCATCAGTGCGTCTTTCTACCACCCCAGCTCACCCCAGAATCCCAAGCCTGGCGTGTGGTACCTGCGCCATGTCGGGTTTCTGGGTGCCCAGGCTCCATCCGTTAAGGGGTTGAAGCCCGCCAGCTTTGCCGCCGGCGACGCTAACCAGATTGTAACGGTGGAGTTTGCAGCCCCCGGAACGACTGCCGGCTCTTGGGCGCTGACACGTTTTATGCGTGGTGTGCGGGAGTACCTGCTGGAAAGTCGCGATTCAGAAGTGGCCGACAAGGTCATTCCCGATTGGGTGATTACCTCTTATGAAGAAGCCGCCCGAGAAACCGAGGTCGAGGGGCCTGTCTCCCAGGCCGCATTTGCACAACCCGAGGAGGAAAGTATGGCTTTGAAACCAACAGCTGATTTTGCAGAACGTGAAACGGCATTGCAGTCCCGTGAAGCCGATCTGGCCGAGCGTGAACGAAAGATCAAAGACCAGGAACAGGCCCGGCGTCAGCAGGATATCGCGTCCTTTGCGGATCAGCTGGTGGACGATGGCAAGCTACTGCCGCGTGACCGTGATGGATTGGTGGCGTTTATGGCGGGCCTGACCGACAGCGACACCGTCTCCTTTGCCGAAGGCGAAACCACCGTCAGCAAACCTTGCAACGAGTGGCTGCGTGAATTCCTGCAGTGCCTGCCGCAGCAGGTGGATTTTGCCGAGCGGTCCGCTGCTGAAGATGAAGAGGCGGCGGGTGTTGCCAGTTTTGCGGCCCCGGCCGGCTTCACGGTCGATGCAGAGCGGTTGGCGCTGCACAACAAGGCACTGGCCTACCAGACCAAACATCAATGTGACTACAACACTGCGCTGGCTGCGGTCAGCTGAAGGAGCCTCTCATGTCTCAATCCTTGCCCCTGCTGACCCTGACGCGTACCGCTAGCGGTACCGTTTCAGCCGAAACTTTTGTTGACGCTACCGGAGCGACTGCCACTGCCGGTGCGGCAGCCTTAGGCGTGGCACGCACCAATGCATTGGATGGAAAAGACCTGCCGGTGGATGTGCTTGGCACCACCACCGTGATCGCCAGCGGTGCAATTAGTGATGGTGCCGATTTGGAAGTGGCGGCCGAAGGTAAAGCGGTCGTGCTCAGCACCGGTGTCCGGGTAGCTATTGCGCTGCAGGATGCCGTCGACGGTCAGGCATTCGAAGCCCTGCTGGTGAAATAACCCGAGTCCATGAAGGAGGCTCCTCATGTCCCAAATGAATAACGCTCAAGTACGTATCATTGATCCGATCCTGACCACTCATGCCAACGGCTATCGCCACCAGCGCCACGTCGGCATGTTCCTGTTCCCACGCGTGAGCGTGGGTGTCAGCGGCGGTCAAGTGCTGACCTTCGGCAAAGAAGCATTCATGGAGTACAACATCCGCCGTACTCCGGGCAGCAATACCAAACGTGTCCAATTTGGTTACCTGGGTGCTCCGTTTGCCTTGGTACAGGACGCCCTTGAGGGCGTGGTGCCGCGTGAGCACTTGCGCGATGCCAATGCCGTGCCGGGTATTAACCTGGGACAGCGTGCGGTCAACAACGCCATGAGTATCGCCAGCCTGGCACTGGAACGCGAGCAGGCGGCATTGGCACGCGACGCCAGCCGCTACGACGCCGATCACAAGGTGGATCTGTCTGCCGCGAAGTGGACCGACGATGCCAACAACCCGGCCAAGGATATCCGTACTGGACAGGAAGCGATCCGTGAGACCACGGGAATGGAGGCCAATACTCTGATCCTGTCGAGCAAGGGGTTTGCTGCTTTCCGCGAAAACGCCAAGGTGCTGGAGCGCTTCAAGTACGTATCCAAAGACTCCATCACGACCGAGATGATCGCGTCACTGCTGGATTTGGAGCGGGTTGAGGTTGGCCGAGCCGTGACCTCAGATGCCGCCGGCACCTTCTCTCAGGTTTGGGGGGCTGATGCGGTACTGGGCTACGTGCCTGCCACTGAAGACCCGAACATGGAGGAGCCGAGTTACGGCTATACCTACGCCATGGAGGGTCACCCCATCGTCGAGCAGGCTTACTATGACAACAACGCCAAGAGCTGGGTCTATCCAGTGACGTATGAGCGCATTCCGGTACTCACCGGTATGAACGCCGGTTACCTGCTGCAGAACGTGGGTTAAGGGTTTCCCAGGAGCTGTACGCCAACGGATGGCCCTTTTTTGGAGAGCAACCATGAACCGCTACCGCATTGAGCGCCCTGTGAAATGGAAGGGCGAGATCCTGAAGCAAGGCCATGTCGAAGCCGCTGCCGAGGAGATACAGCCCCTGATTGACAGCGGCGCACTGGTCCAGGAACTGACCGCCACGCTGGCGGGCGTGGTCGAGCCGGATGGCACCGAAATGGACCTCGACGATATGAAGGTTGATGAGCTGAAAGCGCTGGCCAAGGATCTGGAGGTCAAGGGCTATGCCGACATGCGCAAGGCCGAGCTGATCGCAGCCATCAAGGCTGAACCCGTGCAGGTGGATGCATGAGTTACATTACCCCTGACCAGCTCGCCAAGCGCCCTGGTGCCCGAGAACTGGCCCAAATTGCCACTCCTGAGCACGAGGCTGTAGTCGATTCCGAGCTGATGGAAGCGACCCTGACCGGTGCCGATCGCTCGACCTGGTCAATCGAGGAAATCGAGGTTGCCGATGAGGCGCTGGGCACCATTGAAGATGCCATGGCAGATGCCAAGTCGGTGATCGATGGTTTCCTGGCCCGGCGCGGTTACCTGCCGCTGAATCCGGTGCCGCCGATCGTGACCACCTGGGCACGTGCCATTCTGCGCTACATGCTGCACAAGGACCGTATTGGCGACAGCAAGGATGACCCCATCGTGCGCGATTACAACGATGCCATGCGGCTGCTGCAACTGACCGCAGATGGCAAGTTCAGCCTGGGCGCCGATGATACCAGTGCTCCGGCGGGAACGGGATCGCCTGACTGGTCGTCACCTGAGCGGCAATTCACCCGCGAAACCATGAGGGACTTCTAATGAACGAACCCCTCGACACCACTCCCATACAGCAACGCCTGCGCGACCAAGTGCCTGGCTTGATTGGTGGCGTGGGTGGTGCAGCCGAATACGGCGCGGTCAAAAGCATACGCGACTATCGTCCCGGCAGCGCCTATGTAGTGCTGGCAGCAGAGCGTAACCCGAATTCACCCGATAGCCCGGAAGGCAACCGGCGCCGGGGCGTCAACCAAGCGCTGTGTACCTTCGGTGTCATCACCGTATCCCGCAACGCCAGAGGGCGAACCGGCGACGAAGTGATGCAGGAAATGCGTCCGTTGATTGGTGCCGTGCGCACCGCATTGATTGGCTGGACACCCGGCAAACCGATTCAACCGATTACCTGGCTCCAGGGCGACGTGATGGAGTACGACGCCAATACGCTGCTCTGGATCGATGTATTCACCACTACCCATTACCTCGGAGGCACCGCATGAGCACCCCGAAACCCACACCCGCAACCGTTGAAGTGGTCCTCTTGAAGGATCATACCCACAACGGCAAACGACTGAAGAAAGACGCGAAGATTAAGGTAACCGCCTCTCAGCGGGCGTTCTTGATCAAGCGTGACATCATCGCCGCCGACGGTCCGGAACCGGCCAAGGCAACCACCACGAAAGCCAAGGGCTAAGGGGGTAACCAATGAAAGATTTTTCACTGCAGGGCAAAGTGTTCCTGGCGGAAAACGTGAACGGCAAGCCCAAGTCTGCCCGCTGGGTGGGTGATGCGCTGTTGAAGGCTCAGTTCACCGCCAATGAAGAGAAACGCCAGGAGTCCTACTCCGGTAAGCGCCGTACCAGTGCGACCATGGAAACCGGTGTTGAGGGTACGTTTACTCTGACCTTCAACCACGGTGAACCGGAGAACTTTGCCATCGGTTTGGGCGGCACAGTGAATACCGTGGCCTCGGGCAGCGTAACCGGTGAAGTCCTGCCTGCGGATCTGGTGGCCGGTAACTTCGTGGCCCTTGATGAGGTCGATATCAGCAACGCCGTGCTGGAAGATTCCGATGCCGTACCGGTCACATTGACCGAAGGCACCCATTACCGAATCGAAAATGCCAAGGGCGGCATGATCGAGATTCTTGATCCTGCTGCGCTGACTCAGCCGTTCAGCGCGGCCTATGACTACGGAGCGCGCAAGGACATTGCGATCGCCACCGAAACCTCCATTGTGCGTTACCTGATCGTGGTGGCCGAAAACACCGTGATTGGCGCCAACGACCATGCCCGTGTCGAGCTGTACCGGGCGAAGTTCAACATGGCGAATGAAATCGATTTTCACGCCACCACCCTGAGCGGCCTGGAAGTGGGCGGCACCCTGTTGAACGATACCCACAATGAGTCCGATCCCGAGCTGGGCGGCTATGGCCGTATGCTGATGCCGGGGACTGCCTGATGGCTCGGCTGATCGAAAAGCCGCAGCCGGTTGAGGATCACCAGGATGATCTGGAGATCCTCAACCCTGAACGCCAGCTGCGTATTCAGGGTGAACTGATCACGGTGCGGGAATACGGTTTTGTCGAAGGTTTGAAGATCCGCCCGATCGCCCAGCCGTTTATCGATAGCCTGGGTGAGCTGTTCAGGTCTGGAGGCTTGAGCACTGATGGGGTGATCGACGTGGTGGCTGAGCATCTGGATGCCGTGCTGCAGCTGGTCGCCACGGCCGCCGATGTGGACCGAGCCTGGATCGAGCAGCTCAACGATGCCGACGGTCAGGCGCTGCTGATGACCTGGTGGGGTGTGAACGGCCCTTTTTTTGTGCGTGCGCTGCAGACGCGGGCGATAACGGATCTGCTGGAAGCGCAGCGAAAAGCCGATCAGACCTCCGCTGGGCCGACATCTATGCCGACCTCATCGCCAACGGACACGACGTCGACCGCATCAGCCGCTACACCGAACGCCAGCTGATCCTTCACCACAACGCCGCCCAGCGCCGTGAACGTCGCAGACGCGCTGATCGGTTGATCGATACCAATCTGGCCATGTGTGGTGGCGATGGTGCCAAGAAACTGCTGAAGGAGTTGAGGAAGTAAGAAGTCAAGATTCGGAGATTTGCTCCACGCTGAGGTAAACTATCGATCCATTCTCACAGCAAACAGGGAGAGATCGATGAGCGTGGAGCGCCTCTACAAATATGGACGGATCAACGAGTTCAGTGAGGCTCTGTTCACAGGTTCTTCTCTGTATTTTCCATCGGCTGAAATGTTGAATGACCCCTTCGAATGCAGCCCTGCTTTTACCTTTCAGCACGACAAAAACAAAATTATGGATTCGCTTGTGCGGGCCATACTTCGCTTCGGTCCTGAAAAATCTCAGGTTACTGCAGAAGCTGAAGCTGCTGAGATGTACTTGCGAGGACATCACCGCGAGCCTGAATTATGGCGTAGCATCGAAAAAAACATACGCCAGACGTCCCAAAAAAAGATTGGGATTTATTGTCTTACAGAAACTCGTACCAATACCCTGATGTGGACTCACTATGCGGATGAGCATAAGGGGTACTGTTTGGAGTTCGATGCTACCGATATCGATTCGATTTTTATTGGTGCAGAGGAAATGCAGTACACCGATGAATATCCTGTCGTAGACCACCTTAATACTCCAAATGATCAGATGTTCGAGCTTACTTTTTTAACAAAGGCGACTAAATGGAGGTACGAGGAGGAGTGGCGATTAATTGGGGCTGCAGGACCTGGACTTTATGAGTATCCAGCACATGCACTTAAGAGTGTGACCTTTGGCCTCCGCATGGAGCCAGAAGATAAGGAACAGATAAGGAATTGGGTCAAGTTACGCCCTAACTCTGTTCAGTTCTTTCAAGCGGTACAGCTATCCGCAAGCTATGAACTTGGTGTGGTAGAGTGCTGATTTAGCCTAGCACTTTTTGCCCCCGTTCAAATTACGCCCCGCCTGATCAATGCCACCATCACCTATATCTCTCAGGTGATGCTATGGCCAATAAAGATCTCGAACTCGCACTCCGTATTAAAGCCGACCTGCAACAGGCGATCCGTCAGATCGAGCAGCTGGATGCAGCGCTGGATGAGACTACCGCCAGTGCCGGTTCTGCAGGTAATGCCAGTCGCTCGGCAGCGGGTGGCATCGGCGTACTGGGCACCTCGGCTGCTACCAATATGCAGCGCGCCACAGGGGCGACTCGGGAGTATGACGCAGCGATCCAGTCGGCCACCAGCGCCACCCATCAACTTCAAGGAAATACCCAGCAGCTTGGCGGCGGGATGACCGCTCTGGCCGCCTCGGTGAAGGCGGTGACGCTCACCCTGGCTGCCGGTTTTGGCTTGGCGCAGATCACCCAGGCCAGCGATGCCTGGACTGCCTATGAAAACCGGCTCCGTCTGGTGACCAACACTCAAGCGGCCCTGTCGCAGTCATCTGCAGACGTCTATCAAATTGCACGCGCTACCAGCCAGCAGCTGGACTCCACTGCCGCTGTATATCAGCGTTTCACTCAAAATGCCGAGCGGCTGAATATTACCCAGCATGAATCAGCACGTCTGACGGAAACTGTCAGCAAGGCAATTGCCATTTCCGGTGGCTCGGCCGCCAGCGCTGAAGCGGCCTTGGTCCAGTTTGGTCAAGGGCTGGCTTCTGGTGTGCTGCGTGGCGAAGAATTCAACTCGGTCATGGAACAGGCCCCAGGCTTGGCGTTGGCACTGGCTGAAGGGCTGAACGTCGATATCGGTAAGCTGCGTGAAATGGCAAATGAAGGCGAGCTGACCGCTGATGTGCTGGTCAATGCCTTGAGCGCAGCAGCGGCCAGTGTCGATGAGCAGTTCGAAACACGCGTCAAGACCATTGCACAGGCTGCAACGGAGTTTGATACCGCATTCACCCGGTTGGTGGGTACTTTGTCCAGCGGTACCGGTGCGGGTGAAGCTGTATCGACCGTCATTACCGACTTGGCCGACCTTCTGGACGTACTCTCCGACAATCTGGATATCGTTGATGCTGCTCTTGAAACTGCGCTTGTTTTGACAGCTGGTCGTGTCGTGGCCTCGCTCACAGCCATGACCTCGGAGGGTATCAAGAATATAGCCATGCAAAAGGCAGCAGCCACAGCAGCCATGCAAAAGGCGCTGGCTGATGAGGGTGCTGCCGTTGCCGCTAAGACCGCCTCTGTCGCAGAGCTTGAGAAAGCACGTGCTGCGGTGATTTCGGCCGAAGCGGATGTAGCTGCCACTGCCGCCGAGGTGCGCCGAACAGCTGCACTTGCAGCAGCGGCCACAGGGCTCAGCGGTAAGGCTGCGTTAGATGTGAAAGCAGCGGCTGCCGTTGCTGCACATACGGCAGCGGAAGCACGATTGACTGCAGCACTTGGCACCCGTGCAGTCGCAAGCGAAGCGGCTGCTGTCGCGACAGCGTCTCTGACGACGGCGACAGCCGCCTCTGCTGCAGCCGCTTCAGCAGCCAGTGTGGCTACCAGCCTGTTGACCCGTGCCATTGTCGGCTTGACCGCTATCGGCGGACGTATCTTGGCAATGCTGGGCGGACCCTTGGGCATTGTAGTGGCCTTGGGCCTTGCAGCAACGGCCTTTATCGATTTCGGCAATGATGCCCAGTCGGGTATGGATCGCGCCGCGTCCGCGTCGGAACAAGCCAGCCTGCGTATCCGCAACGCCACCCGAGACATCATTCGCGGCTTGAATATTCCTGATGTGAAGGCTGCCAACTTTGATCAGTTAGAGGGTGGTGTTGAGCAACTCGAAACGATGCTCGAACAGGCTAAAGAGACCCGTGACTATATCCAGCAGCTCAACGACACCGACATCCCGCTTTGGGATGACAATATGCCGACACTGGATGAAGCCAACGAGAAAGTTCGGTCTCTGGAAGCGGCAGTGGCCAAGCTTCGCCAGGCCCAAAACGATAGCCGCTTTGATGGCCAGAAGGAAGCCGGTGAGTATCTGGAATCACTGCAGAAACAGAATGAACGTTTACAGAATCTGACCGAACGCGAACAAGCCCTCGCGTTCCTGCGCAAGAACCAGATCGATGTCAACTCAGAGCTGGCCCAGAACATCCTGGCATTGGCCACCGCTAACGATGCCCTGCGTGAGTCACGCGGTACCAGTGAGGATGACCTCAGCCGCGCCGATCGCTTGGCCAAGGTCAACACCGAGCTGGATAACGAGTTGTCGCGTCTGTACATGCTCAAACCCGAGCGCGAAGCCCAGGTTCAATTTGACCGCATTGAAGAGCAGTTGCTGGGCAACAAAATTACGCTGAGTCAGCAAGAAGCTGCAGCCCTGCAGCAAAAGATTGTACTGATCCGCCAGGCCAACCAGGTGCAGTCCGAGATGGACCGTATCTACACCGCCACCATCGGTGTGCAGACCCGCTACAACACAGGTCGTCAGGCGGCGGATCGACTCCTGTCACGGGGTGTTATCACGCAGGAGCAATACAACCGCGAGCTGACCAAAACCCGCGAGAGCTACCTCAACCAAATCGACCCGATGCGTCAGATCAACCGCCAGATCGAGGAGCAGGCCCGCCTGCTCAAGCTGCCCCAGAAGGAGCGCGAAATCGAGGCGAAGATGATCCAGCTGACCAACCAGCTGCTGCGTGAAGGGGTTGATCTGCGCAAGGATGAAGCGGCGACAGCAGCGCTCAGGGCAGCGTTAACCGGCAATCAGTTGGAACAGGAAGCGGCAGAGCGCCGGGATCGTATCCAGGCAATGATCGAAAACATGCCCGGCACCGATTTGGAGCTGGACGTTTTCGAAGCAATGGCGTCGGAATTGCGTTCTGTATGGGATGACACTGCAGGGGAAATCATACATGTAGCGGCGCGTATTACAGCCTTGAATGATGCGTTCGAGCAAGGTGCCATCACGGGCGATTACTACACGAACCAGATTGCTCGCCTGAACGTTGAAACAGCCACCCTGATGAATAGCTTGGGCGAAGGTGACATGGGCAGCGTTCTGGTTGAAGGGCTGGGGCAACTCCTGGATGACTTCACCACACTGGAGGCTGGTTTTGCCGATATATTCGGACGCGGTGCCAAGGGCTGGGTTGATGGGTTGGCTGATGGACTGGCGCGTGTTGCCGTCGAAGGGGCCAGTCTCAAAGAGATTCTGGGTAACGTGGCGCGTACAGTCGCGATTGACATGATCAGTGCACTGATCAGGCTGGGTGTGCAGTATTTGGTCAACCAGGCCTTGGGTACCGCTGCTACTACCGCCATGATGGCGCAGCAAACACTGGCAGCCAGTCAGGTGGCGTTGGCTTGGGCACCTGCTGCAGCGCTTGCATCCTTGGCATCGTTCGGTGCTAATGCGGCAGGCGCGAATGCAGCACTCGTTTCAACAAATGCCATGGCGATGGCATTGGCTATGCCAGCTGGGTTTGCAAATGGGGGCTACACTGGCCCTGGGAGCAAATATGAACCGGCCGGTATCGTCCACGCTGGCGAGTACGTCCAGCCACAAGAACGCATGCGTGAGCCCGGTGCCATGGCCTTCATGGAGGCGTTTCGCCGTGACGGCATGGCCGCACTGCAACGCTTCCAGGGCTATGCCGATGGTGGTGCTGTTTCATCTGATGCCCTGATGCCGCCGGTCACACATTCTTCGGGCAGTGGCCGGGATACGATTCAGATCATGAACCTCCTTGATCCCGATGACCTCGCCCAGTCTGCGCTGTCGACCCCAACGGCCGTGCGTCAGATCAAGAACATTTTCAAAGCGGAAAAAAGCACGTTCCGCGCGATTTTGGAGGGCTGAGCTATGCCACTGCCCAACAATGTCGCCGCCATTTTCCCATACCCGGCCAATTGGATTAGCCCTCTTATTGAGGCACGTGATTATAAAACCGATGTCATGCGCAGTCGTGACGGTACCGAGCAGCGCCGTGCGTTACGTTCCAAGCCGCGAAAGAATGTTTCATTTGAGGTGTTGCTTGATGGGCGCGAAGCGGCCAATTTCGATTACCTGATGACCGCTCTGCAGCCGCATGTATTGTTATTGCCAATGTGGCAGCGGCCCCGTCGTTTGGCTGTAGCCGTTTCAACCGGTGGCAATACACTTCAGTTTACGCAGCCGGTGTCCTATGAGGTGCGATCCGGTGATTATCTTGTGCTCCACAGGAACGGCGAGGAGCCAGAAGCGCAGCAGGTCGATACCGTTGCTGCCGACCGATTGTCTGTCACGCTGGTCAACACACTGGAGTCGAATTGGCCCGCGTTCACATCCGTATACCCTGCCGAGCTGGCACAGCTTCGATCCCGCTTCACGGGTCGTAGACTCACATCTGGCCTGCTGCGTGCGGGCCTTGATTTCAGTTGTCTCGTCGATAGCCGTGAACCGGGTACGTCCTCGCTGACGGCTGACCTGGTCATGGGTGATCTTGAGGTGTTGATTCGCCCTGTCAATTGGGGGAGTACTCCCGAGATTGGCTACAACTGGGCACCTGTAATGGTGGATGCGGAGTTGGGTCCGTCTGCCTATGAAACCGATGGGGATGTGGCCATTCGCACTCGCAAGGGCGAAGTACTCATTGAAAGCCGCGACGAAGTCGACTGGTGGCTGGCGTTTTTCGATCGCTGCCGTGGTCGGCAACGGCCGTTCCTGATGCCAACTTGGTTTGACCTGCACCTGCAGACGCCTGTTACGCCTGGTGCGATCTTTGAGGTGCCTGGTACCGAGTTGGGGATGTATTTGTCGAGTGACCCTGTACACACCCACCTGATGGTCCGCAAGCGTGACCGAAGCCTGGCATTTTTCGAGATCACCGCACTAACAGCCAACCTCAATGATGGTGTCACCGTGATCACAACAACCGAGAGCTGGGGCGAAGCCTACGCGCCATGGGAGTGCGTGCAAGCCTCTTTGGTCACGGTCTGCCGCCTGGCCAGCGATCGGCTGGAAGTTGAGTGGATCACTGACGAGGTGGCGAAGTGTGCGATCGCAGTTCAGATAGTGGAGGACGTTGCATGAGTCAATTTGAGTATTCGCAAACCGGCTATGCGAGCCGGCCCGCCGAGCTGTATGAGTTTCGTTATGGTGACGGTGCGTCGGACATTTTGTGTTTCACCAGCGCCGATCATGACATCACCATCGGGGCTGTTACCTACACCTCGATTGCAATTGAACGTGGCCGTATTACCGATGACGGTAACCCGGATGATGGCAATGCTCTGCGTTTGAGCATGCCACGCATCAATCCACTGGCCGAGCTGTATCAGATCCAGCCCCCTGAAAAAACGGTCACCGTAAAGCTCAAGGCGATCCAGCTGGATGATCCTGATCAGCAGGTGCTGACGCTGTGGTCTGGGCGTGTGATCAATATGGCGTGGGAGTATCCGGCAGCGGTGGTGGCCTGTGAGAGGATTTCTACGTCGTTGAAGCGCACAGGGGTTCGGGCCAGGTACACCCGCCATTGCCGGCATGTCCATTACGGCCCTGGGTGCAACCTGGTGCGGCAGGATTACGCGTTGAGTGGCGCGATTGACAACATCGTCAACAAACTAAACCTGAGCATCCCTGCCGCCTCTGGCCAGGCTGACGGGTACTACACCGCCGGTATTTTGGAGTTCCAGGGAGCAATGAGGCTCGTTGTCGGACACGCCGGTAACTCTGTATCAATCAACCGGCCGATCATGGGCTTGCAAGTGGGCGATTTAGTCACCTTGTACCCCGGCTGCGATCGATCTGCCACGACATGCGCGGCGAAGTTCAACAACGTGGATAACTACGGTGGCTTTGATTTTATCCCCGTAGACGGGCCGTTCGACGGCAATAACATCAACTCGATTGTGTGAGGTATTTATGGGTTTCTGGGTTCCATTCCTCGTTGCTGTTGCTCTGCAAGTTGTCGCGTACATTCTGACGCCTAAACCTCAGCAGCCGGGCGTTAAACCGGATGAGTTCTCGAACGTGCCAACGGTGCAGGAAGGGGCCAGCATCCCGGTGTTGTTCGGCACGCGCACGATCACCTCCGCGTCGGTGACCTGGTACGGCGACCTGAGGACCGAGGCCATTAAAGAGGACGCAGGTAAATGACGGACGAGCCTGTTGTGACCTTTCAGACCTTACGCCGAATGGGCTGGTGTGCAGCCGGCGTGCGTAACTGGTGCGATCGTAACAGCTTCGATATGCGGCGCTTTCGTGAGGGTGTGCCCGTGTCCGAGCTGCGGGAATTGAAATGCCCTTTGGCGGACAAGGCCATAGCGGCCGCGGAACAGGAGCATTAAGCAGTGGGCGGCAGCAGCAGCGTAACGGTTGGCTATAAATACTACCTTGGGGCTCACATGGTCCTGTGCCACGGGCCGATCGACAAGATCGTGAAGATCGACGTGGGCGGTAAAGAGGCGTGGATAGGAGAAGCGACAGCCAATACGGCGGCACCTGCTCGTGTGACCATCGACAAGCCAAAACTGTTCGGCGGCGATAAGCGAGAGGGCGGCATCCAGGGCGACATCGATGTCCTATCAGGTCACCCGGATCAAGCCAAAAACGATTATCTGCTGGCCAAGATCGGCTCCGCCGTGATGAGCGCCTATCGCGGCGTCACGTCCGTGGTGCTGCGCCAGTGTTATCTGGGTGTGAACCCGTATCTGAAGCCCTGGAAGTTTACCGCGCAGCGCATTCATGTTCGGGGGGATGGGTCTGCGCAGTGGTATCCTGAGAAGGCGGAGGTGGGGTCCTATAGTTTTTCGACCAATGCTCCTGCGTACACGGACCCGCTCAATAGCCTGGATGGGTTCAACCTGGATTATGGCACTTGGGATTCTTTCTACGTCTCAGACAACGCTGTTTCAGTAACCCCGTCATCCGGGGACGTGGCCGCGGGCCTTAGTAAACCGGTAGGCCCCTTCAGTGTGTTCCTGGGGTTCAAAGTTGAGTTCCGTGTAAACAGTATCGGGGATGATGATTCCGGGATGTTCGAGTCAGGCCCGCTATCTGTCATCCCTGCACGCCAAAAAGTGACCGACCCTCTTCGGCGTATCCACCTGAACGCTGGGTATCAATCCTCGGGTGTGACCTTGCTAGACGGGCCTCCGGAGATAGGTACGTGGTACGAGTTGGAGGCTATCGTAGAGCCGTCAGGGTCTTCGCAAACGGTTGTGCTGCGTAAAGGCAGCGTTGAGGTGGACCGTGTGACAGGTATCGCCTTTCAAGCTAGTAGCATTTCCGACATTAAAATACTGATGGAAAACGCTAGTCCGGGTGGAAGCTCCTCATGGCGGAATCTCGAAATCTGGGCGACAAATAGCGGCTCGCTGGCTGACATGAACCCGGCTCACATCATCCGCGAATGCCTGACAGACAACATCTGGGGCCGTGGTCTGCCTGAGTCTGAGATCGGTCCTTCCTTCACTACAGCTGCGGACCAGCTCCACGCTGAAGGCCTGGGCCTGTCTTTCTTATGGACCGATGAAGCGCCCATCGAGGACCTGATCGGTGAGGTGCTTCGCCACATCGACGCGGTGCGCTATGAGGACCCTGAAACCGGCCTGCAGGAGCTGAAGCTGATCCGTGGGGATTATGACATCCCGAGCTTGCCTGTACTGGATCACTCGAACTCAGAAGTCACGAAGTTCGAGGTGCCTGCGCTCTCTGAGCTGACCAACCAGGTGACGGTCAAATACTGGAACAGGCTGACGGACAACGACGCTGCAATCACCGTGCAGGACACCGCTGCGATTACAATGGTCGGGACGGTGATCAACCAGACATACGAGTACCCCGGTATCACCAACGACGCGGTTGCAGGTATGGTCGCTACACGGGACCTCATGGCGACCAGCCGCCCGTTTGCACGCGGTACGGTGGTAACCAATAGGACCGTCGCCAACCTCAAGCCGGGGGATGTGTTCGTTCTGAACGACCCCGACAACGGTATCGACACGATGGTCTGCCGCGTGGCCAAACGGTCTGACAGTGGAGCCCTCAACGGTGAGATCAACATCGAGTTCGGAGAGGACGTGTTTGGGTCTGAGTTCTCAACATTCACGGTCCCGGCCCCGTCCGGGTGGATCAACCCTATCGGTGTCGCCTCGAACTTCCCCTATCAGACCGCTTTTGAGGTGCCCTACGTTCATATTGTCCGCCGTGTAGGCGACAGCTACGTTCAAGACCTTCCCGCAGATGTGGGCTACGTAGGCTTTATCGGTGTTGAGCCCCCCTCCACGAACCACATTAACTACGACCTGTTCGTCTACCCGGACGGCACTACGCCGCCAACGGAAACGACCAGCGCCGTTGAAGGGGACTTCGGGTTTGCCGCTTTGGTCGATCAGACGGCGGAGCCTGACCAGACATCCATCTCCATTCAGGCGTACAACGGCCTGTCTGCCGTGCCCGCGGGCGAGTTTGTACTGATCGGGGATGAGGCTGACGGCTCCCGTGAAATCGCGGCAGTGGCTTCCGATCTGCAGCCTGGCGACACCACGCTGGTGCTGGACCGAGGGGTGGCCGATACACTGCCGCGTCAGATTACGGCCGCCACTCCAATCTACTTCTTCCACAACGACTACACATACTCGTCGCTTGAATTCGTGGCCGGCGAGGTGGCAGAGGTTTACGGGCGTCCCAGCACCGGGCGTGCGGATTTCGCAGGCCCTTATGTCTACCACGATGCCGAGATCACAAACCGATTTAACAGGCCGTATCCGCCTGCGAACGTGAAGCTGAACGATACCTACGTGTTCTCAGGCGACTCCCTCATGCCGAGCAAGATCGTGCTGGCGTGGAGCCACCGCGACCGAGGCCTGCAGTCCAACCTACCGGTGAGCTGGTTTGACACCGGGCACTATGGACCTGAGGCGGGGGTGTCGTACCGTGTCGAGGTCGATCTACTCGATGCGTCCCAGGCTGTGCTGCAGGCGAACTTTATCAACCGGTCGGTCGGGCCTGCATCGACTGAGACCTTGGACTTCTCTGTTGATGTTCCGGACGCCGATACGGAGTTCCTGGAGATTCGGGTCTACTCGGCGCGGGGCAGTCTCGACTGCCTGCAGCCGTTCACCGCGACCGTGGCGCTGCTCAAAGCCCCGGCTGACCTGACTGCGGCAAACATCACTGTCGGCTACGGCATAAATTACGGAGGCGCATATGGCGGTTGAACTGGTGTGGACTGATCTCAACGGCAGCGAGGACGGGCATCGGGTCTATCGTTCAGATACCCCCATCCTCGACGGGTCTTTACCTGCACCGCTGGCGGAGCTGGGGCCTGACGAAACCGGCTACGTAGACACCACGACGGTGCCGGGAGAGGTCTACCACTACCGGGTCTCCGCGTTCAAAGGGGCTGTCGAGTCCCTGAGTGTCGAGATCCAGATTACAGCGACTTGAGGAGAATAGGACATGCCTGCAATTCAAGCCCCGAATCTCGGGCTCAATTATGGTTGGTCTCTTGGTGAATCCGGCTGGAACACCGGGATGGACGCCAACCTGAAAAAACTGGACGCCCTGATTCAACTGGCGGTGCTATCTGCAACTTCAGGTGCCCCTGCATCGCCAACTTCCGGGGATCGGTACATAGTTCCTGTGGGTGCTACAGGAGTATGGGATGGAAAGGATGGCAAGATTGCCCGATACAACGTTGATGCTTGGGAGTTTTTCACGGCGAGTGCTGGCTGGGTTGCTCAGGTTCTGGACACAGGCCATCGACTTCGATTCAGCGGGTCTGCGTGGGTCGCGCCTGAAGAGGTGGTCGTGCTGGAAACCGGGAGTCTTATCAAGGACTACACAGAAGCCACCGGCACCGCGTCAACCACGCTGGACCGTTCGGCAGACGGCGCGTGGCAAATCCTGACGCTGGGCGCCGCGGAAACGCTGGATGTATCCAGCCTGACTGCCGGGAAGTGCGTCACGGTGACGGTTGTTGGCGGCGACACATATGGGCTGGGCTATACAGGTGTGGGACGCTGGTCGGGCAGTGGGCAGCCGACATTGCTGAAAGCAAAGCACGATCTTCAGTTCAGCCACAACGGTGTTGAGGTTGTGGCGTTTGATTTAGGGGGTACTGCCTGATGTTTGCGAATGCGGTGAGGCCGGCAGCTGGGGTGATCCACTCTGGTGTAGTAGGGCCTAGCTACCAAGTGCCCAATGATGATATATCCGGGGTATTCACCGTAACAACCGGCTGGGTGTGGGACGATACTTTGGGGTACTACAGGAACGTGACTGACTGGGGGTCCCCCGCAATAGATATACCAATACCAAATATAGCCGATGTCGCAGCAATTAGTGCGACAATTCACGGGTACTACCATACACCGTCTGGCTCCTTAGGGACTTCTACAATCGAAATAAGTATGGACGATGGTAGTCAGGAATATATTGGCACGTCTGATGGTTGGTCGACCTCGCGGCAAGGGCAAACAATTTATAAAGGCGATGACGGCATTGAAATTAAAGTCCCTCGTGACGTTATAGGAGAAACCTTCACGTACACGATACCTCCGGGCAGATATGTGGTGTCAATAGGAATTAAATCGTATGCCCTTTCCGGCTATTCGCCTTCCAAACGCGGAATACGGGACATCAGCGTTACGTATAGAGGATGATTCGATGCAGTATAAGAACGATGAGTTCGCTGGCACGCACTATGAATGGTCAAAGCGCCTTAATGCCTCGCTGCCGCGTGATAATCCGGAAAACTGGCCTATGCCAGAGGGCGAAAAACCGCCAGTGAAGGTGCAACCTGAGCCTTTTGTCCGTGTCCCGACGACTGAGCAGCTTCTGTACTCATTGGAAGCCTCTCGCAAGGCGCCGAGGACCAAGGCGTTGCGGTCAACGGCATTCGGTACTCCGGGTCTCAGAGCAACCGCCAGGCGCTGTTCGAGGCCTTGGAGATGGCTCGAATGTTGGGCGCTGAGAGCTTCGCAACATGGAAGGACAGCGATGGACTGTTCCACGCCGTTCACCCTGTTGCGGACGTACAGCAGGCCCTCATGTCGATCGCAGAGCGCCGAGGCCTCCTGATTGCGCAGGAAGGCGTCTACGCCCAGCGGATCCAGTCCGGGGCGATCACGTCCTACGCTGAGATCGAGGCGCTGGTGTGGGGCGCGTAGGCCGGCACATGCTACGGGTCGCTGCCTGGGCCAGCCAGACGGCGAACCTGTGGCTGCTGTTCGGGCACCACGATCAAACGGTCAGCGCCCGCTGCTACATCAACCGGCATAAGCCCGGCTGGCGCTGGGCCTACCGGGCGATCAACCGGATCTTCTTTTGGCAGAAGGACCACTGCTGGTCGAGCCATCTACAGGATGTGGAATTCGCGGTTGATGTGCTGCTAATTGAAACTCGGTTCCATATTTTAGAACAACGTGTCAGTTCCAATTTTCGCGCAAACTAGTTCCAATTTTCGCGCCGCGCTACAGCTGGCCTTCCTGCAGGCGCCGGCAGCAGCCATCAGCCTGCTGCTGTTTCTGTTGATTGGCGGTGCGCTGTTCGGCTGGCTGGCTCAATGGGCACTGGTCACCAGCGCCAAACCGCTGGCTCGACGCCTGCTGCTGGGACGTCTGTTGTTGATGCGCCTGCGCCAGCAACGTCAGTGGCACCGGCTGCAGGCCGCCGTGGTCGTTATGTTGCTCACTCTGCTCAGTGTCATCTGGATCAGCCGCTCCGATCTGCTGCAACAGTGGCAGGCGCAGTTCCCCAGCGACACACCCAACTATTTTGTGATCAACATTCAGCCCTGGGAAAAGGAAGCGCTCGATCAATTTCTGGATGAGCAGTCGCTCGAAACCGAGCTTTACCCGATGATTCGCGGCCGCTTCACTGAGTTGAACGGCGCGCCCGTTCAACCCCAGCTCAACGAGGAGCAACAGTCACACAACACCCTGCGCCGCGAGCTGAATCTGAGCTGGAGCACTGAGCGCCCTGAACACAACCCGCTGCAAGCAGGTGAGTGGTGGTCGGCTGACAGCACCGAGCCGTTGATCTCCATCGAAGGGGAGATGGCACAGGAGCTGGGACTCAAGATCGGAGACCGACTCGGCTTCGACGTTGGTGGGGTGCAGATTGAGGGGCGCATCAGTAATATTCGCGAGGTAGTTTGGACCTCCTTCCGCCCCAACTTTTACATCATTTTCAGTCCGGGTGCGCTAGAAGGAGCGCCTTCAACCTGGATCACCAGCTTCCACCTGCCGCCAGAGCGACAACAGGTGTCACGGCAGTTGCTGCAGCAGTTCCCCTCGCTGACACTGATCGATATTGATCAGCTGCTGTCTCAACTGTCGCAATGGCTGAAGCGGCTGGCCGACAGCTCGGCTCTCATACTGGCGCTGAGCCTCGGCTGTGGTCTGATGCTGCTCGGCGTTACCCTGCTGCAGGCACTGGAGCAACGCCGGTTTGAGTCAGCTCTGTTACAGACACTGGGAGTGACCGCAGAGCAGGCACGCCGTCTTGATCTACTGGAATTTCTGCTGATCGGACTGGTGTGTGGCGTATTGGCCAGTATCAGTGCCGAAGCCGTGCTGGCCAGCCTGCACCTGTATCTTCTGCAGATCGACCCGCGCCTGCACCCCCTGCTATGGTTCAGCCTGCCACCAATGGCGGCTCTGCTGTTCGTGCTGATTGGACTGTTGATTCGACGACCACTACGACTGGACCAATGCTACCGATTGCTGCGCTCAGGTTAGCCGGGTGCAGCAATAACCTTACAAAAAGAGCGCTTATTACCTTTGGCTATAAAAACCTTAACCCTTGAGCTATAATCGGCGGCCCTATGCTGATCATTAATTAAACAGTTCTATTGGATAAGGGTGAAAAATGGCTCATCATGATGAAAACTTTCGTGACGGCTCCGGCTACGGCTGGAT
>CEGE01000569.1_pt1 | contig 38282 bp, 32 predicted proteins | sample 306311 | NCBI WGS metagenome assembly CEGE01 (sample SAMEA2755654, study PRJEB7226) | microbial mat metagenome | biome: microbial mat; feature: hypersaline; material: grass silage | place: USA | collected 2014-02-19 | depth 0 m | reverse complement strand
TAAGTAACCGCCGTCGCCCGATCATGACTCTCACCGCCGACACTTCACCAGGTATCCACGACACGCTAATGGCCGCCTGCGACCTGTTCCGTTACATGACGCTGGGTGTCGAGGGCTACCACGACAGCTGCGCCGACAACCTGCGTTTAGCCATGAAGGCGATAGGCGTTGTCACTCCTGAGGTGCCCCAGCCGCTCAATCTATGGATGAACATTCCCGTTAATGACCAGATGAAAGTCGCCTGGTGCCCGCCTGTGTCCAAACCCGGTGACTATGTGGAGCTACGCGCTGAGATGGACTGTATTGTCGTGATGTCCGCCTGCCCGCAAGACATTATTCCCATCAACGGTGCAGACTGCGTGCCTGTCGAGGTACATTTTGAAGTCTACGAATAAAATCCCCTAGGGAGAGCCTGATGGAAAGCCACCTTCATTATCCAACCGACAAGCCCGTCATTGATTTAGCGGCGATAGTAGCAGCGGTAAACCCGGAACGACTCGCCAACGACTTAGCCACGGTGGCGAAGATGGGTGGTCGTTCAGATGGCGGCGTGGCACGTCTGGCGCTTGATGACAACGACACCCGCGCCCGGCTTTGGCTGATTGAGCAGGCCAGCGCCCTGGGTGCCAAGGCAAGCGTCGACGCTATCGGCAACGTGTTTCTTGATGTGCCCGGCAGTGACCCCGCGCTTGAGCCTGTCGTCACGGGCAGTCATTTGGATAGCCAACCAGCAGGTGGCAAGTATGATGGTGCGCTGGGCGTGCTGGCAGGGCTTGAAGCGCTGCGCGCGCTTAACGACATTGGTTTTACCCCACGCCGACCGTTATCACTGGTCAGCTGGACAAATGAAGAAGGCGCACGCTTCTCGCCGGGCACTTCAGGCTCAGCCGTCTTTTGTGGTGTACGCAGCCTGGATGAAACGCGCTTGATTGAAGATAGCGACGGCGTCTGCCTGGGAAGTGCATTAGACACCTGCTTGGCGGAGCTTGACGCCGCAGGTGTGCCACGCCGCCCATTGGCAACGCCCATGTACGCCTTCCTGGAACTACATATTGAGCAAGGCCCAATATTGGAGCGTGCCGGTGCTGCAGTGGGCGTGGTTGAAGGTATTCAGGGCGTTAGCTGGTTTGAAGTCACGATAACGGGCAGCGCCAACCACGCAGGCACTACCCCGCGTGCCATGCGTCGCGATGCATTTGAAGGCGCCTGCGCGTTAGCAACAGCGCTCAGGGAAGCCGCGAGAGATGACGAAGACCGGGTGCGCTTTACCATCGGCAAGTTCACCGTTAGTCCTGGCTCGGTGAACACCATTCCTGACCACGTCTCCTTCAGCATTGATTTACGCCACCCAGAAGCGCTAACGCTCAAAGCGCTGGAAGCCGAATTCAATAAGCTCGCTCAGCAGAACTGGGCAGGTTGCCGTGCAACGCTGACACCGCTCTCGCGGGTTGAGCCGGTCGCGTTTCCCGAAACACTTACCACCCTACTAGATGACGCCGCCCAGGAGTTAGACATTAGCGCACCGCACTTGGTATCCGGTGCCTTTCACGACGCTATTCACCTTGCCAACCACTGCCCAACGGCGATGCTGTTTGTGCCCTGCCGCGACGGTCTTAGCCACCATCCAGATGAGCATACCGAGCTCGCCGATGCCGTGGCAGGCACGCAACTACTGGCCGCCAGCCTGGCGAGTTTAACCCGATAAGGTTCCTGCACCGCGGTAAAACGCCGAACTCTCCTTACCAAGCTAACTACCGCAACGCCTATTAGGCTGACGCCCAAGAACCATGAAGCGACATACGCATCCGGAAAGGGATTTTTACACGCGCCACCGGGCCAGCAGCCATGTCGTTGGCGTCGAGCACAACCAGTTCGCTGGTATAGTCCGCGATGTGGTTGAGCAGCGCGATAACGTAGCCGTCGCCCTCTGCCGCATCTGGAGAGCGGGGCACGAATATCGGCTCCTGGAAGCATTCGCTGTCACCGGCAAACCAGCTATCACTTGCCCTTGTTCTCAAGTTGAAGTGCGTCAGCAAGTTAAAGAATTGGAAAGGGATGGGACCATTTTCCTGCCGATACGGCCTGCTCGGGTCGAAGGCGATAATGAAGCCGTGTTGGTAAGGACGGCCTAAGTAGCGATCATCCACCCTAGGAAACTCGCAGGGGTAGTCGTTCAAGGCAATAGGCTCGACTTGATCGCTCTGGGAGCTGAGGTCAAAGGTCCAGCGGTGCAAGCTGGAGGACAGGGTTTCCGGCGACGGAACAAAGCCGTCTTCCTGGGGGAAGAAGTAGAAGATATTACCACCAGTCACTGGCATATCCACGTGAATCAACCCGTGCTCCTCGAAGGCATTCAGCGTGTGCCCCTGGAACCCATTCGCGGGCCCTTTGAACCAGCGAACGTCATCCGCGTTGCCTTGGCGGGGCAGCACGGCAAACAGTTGCGGCAGGTCTGGCTGCCACTGAAAGTGCTGACCACCACGTTTCATGCGCTCCACATCTACTGTAAGCGGGATGATAGGAAACACTACGTAGTTCTCGGTCACGGCAAAGTCGTGAACCATGGCGGCGTAGGGAGCTTGGAACCAGATTTCGTGCAGAAGCTGCCCGTCGGAACCGATCTCGAAATACGCCATATCCGGCGAACCATCGCCCTTGGCTTCGTAGCTGAAGGCAAGGAGGTTGCCGTTGGCCGGATCGATCTTAGGGTGGGCGGTGAAGGTGACTGAGTTAATCTGGCCCTTCCAGTCGTAAACACCTAGGGTTTCCAGTGTGTCTGGATCCATAGCATAGGGCAGCGCATCTTCCTTAAGTGCTAGTAAGACACCGTTGTGCTTGAGCACTGTGGTATTCGCGGTGGTGTTGTCGGTTGCGGCCAGCGGGTCGTTGGTATGGACATTACGGTAGACCCCATTGAGGGAGCGGCCTTCGCGGCGCTGAGCCAGCAGGCGCTCGGTTTTCACGTAGCGGCGACGCAGAGACACCTTGCCATTCTCGAAGAAGAAAGCACTGACCATTCCGTCACCGTTAAAGAAGATGTCTTGGCCGAGCATCGGCGGGTACTGCGGATCGGGGGAAACCTGATAAAAGGCTCCACGAATGGCAGAGGGCAACGTGCCTTCTACTTCCAGATCCAGAACATCGGCTTCCACGCGACTAGGGCGGTAAAGGGCGCCTAGGAATTCAGGCGTTTCAGGAAAGGAGGTAGTCATAGGGAGTTCCTTATAAGGTACAGCCTGGTTCAGTTTTAGCCAGTGAATGCAAAAAAGCCCGAGTCAGCAGCTGTATTTGGTCGCAAAGCAGTACTTGGTAACAGAGCGGGCTCGGTTGGTTAAGCCGAAGCGATCAGGCCGCTTTTGGGGCCAGTTCATTGCGGCTGGCGATGGCACCCTGACGAAAGCGGGCTACGACAATGCAAGAAATCACAATGGCCAGGATATAGGCAGCAGCAGCCAGCCAGCCAACGGCCCGGAAGTTACCCTCGCCAACAACCAGTGCTGCACCAAAGGGGCCAAGGCCTTGGCCGATGAAGATGGCCGCGTTACCTAAACCGGCAAGGCGTCCTGTTGGATCCAGTTCGGCGCTCATGGACAGCAGGTAGGGAAGGCTGAAGAACCACACCAAGTGAATCAGTCCGGCGGTGACGGCAAAGGCCAGAGGACTGTTGCCATACACCATAATCAAGGTAGCCACTAGGGCAGTGCCGAAACCGATCAATTGTGGGCCGAGTAGGCCGATCCGGCGCTTGATTATGCCCGCCAGACCAGCACCGATCGCCCCGGCAAGAATGCTGGCACCCAGAATCGCGCCAATCTGCTCCGGCTCCAGCCCAATGCTCCTGCCGATGCGCTCCTGATAGACCCACAGCGACGAGTGACCAAAGAATAACAACACAAAGAGCGAGATCAGCAACAGCGCCGTAAGGCCGATTGGTGGTGCTCCAGCTTTGGAGTGACCCACCTGTTGCTGGAAATGGGCGGGGACTCTGCGAAAGCCGATCAGGGCGATAGCGCTCGCCCCAGCCAGCACCAAAAAGACGCCGCTGACACCGGCCGCCTTGAGGATAAAAGGCGTGGACGATACCAGCAGCATGCCCCACACGAGGTTGCCGATATTGATCACCGAGAAAGTGGCATCCTTCGAAATTCGCAGTGCAGCGGTGGCATACACAACCGCCATGACCGCCCCACCACTTAGGCCGCATACCAAGCGGCTAGCGGTCAGGGAGAGCCATCCATTCGCTTGGGTACTCGCCAGGTTGCCGAGAACCAGAACCAGCAAGGATATCAACACGAGTTTACGTCTGTTGATATGCGGCATGAGCATCGCGCTGATACTGCAAGAGGCGGCCATCGCGGTTAGCTCAGCTGAAAAGATGGTGCCGATAGCATCCAACGGGATGCCCAATTGATCCACAAAGGCGCCACCGAGGATCGGTTGGATTTGAAGCGTACCCATCGAAATCACCATCATTATGCAGATGGCAAAGAGTGTTTTTTTGCTATCGACTGCGTCGAGTGCATTCATGATTGTGTTACCTGCCTAAGGTCAGAGCGGATGCGCAAAGCGCAGCTGGACGGAGAAATCGTTCTGAGCGCGATTCTCGGCATCAGTTTCGTGGTAGGCGTTCAGCCAAAAACCTTTGCCGTCCTCGATCTTCCAGAACATGCCAGGGCCGATACCAAGCACTTGCTCACGGGAGTCTTCCAGCCTGTGGCCGTTAACCCTGTCGTCGCTCAACTGCTTGAAATAGTAACCGTTCAGGCCCACCGAGATGTTCGGCAGCACTTCGTAAGAGGTCGCAAAGTTGATCCATGCGGCGTTTCCGGCCTGAGTGTTGCGCACGCTTTCCCCCCTGAATGACAAGGGGGAACTGCTTGCAGGTTCATCGTTTCGGAAGTTATGCAGGTAGTACAGGCGCCAGCTCGCTTCCCAGCGCGGGGCTGGCATCCAAGTGGCGGCCCAGTAGGGGTTGAGCGAGTAGGTGTTGGAACCCTGGTTGAAGTCCCTGTCCCGGTCGTATTCGCCCGTGGGCAGAATGGCATCAATGGCGAAACGCTGGACATACACAGGGCGGCCATCGGCGTTGACGATAGGGTCGAACTGAACCTGAGGCCCGGTGGTGATATCGCCCAAGCCGGTGCCATTGTCCCTTAGTTGCGGCCCTGCATCGCCAAAGTCGCCATCCAACGACACAATCGGTACGATCAGGCTCCAGCCCAGGTGGGCGCCGCCACCGATTGTTTTTGGAGAGTAGTAGCTGATCTGGTTGAGAAACGACACAACATTCAGCTTGGGATCATCGAACGCTTTATTCTCGTTCCCGTCACTGTCCCGGAAAGAGCTGGCGCTAGCGAATTCAAGGTAGGTCAAGTAGCTGAAGCCGGGCGGGCCAGCGAAGCCGTCGTAGAAACTGGTGTTGCCCAGGTTGCCGTTGGGCTGGTTGACGGAAGGGCCATCGGCGGCACTTGCGGCGTTCAGTGTTGTAAGTGCGAATAACCCGAAAGTGCAGGCAAGTAAGATTTTCATAAGTGCAGGCTCTTATTGTTGGATTTAGAGCTGAGAACAATGCCTCTGCGCACCTACAATCTAGGCCTAATCGAATTTGTGGTCTTGCGTGTGTAGGTCACCTTTGCCTGAGAGTGTCATCTTCGCGCCACTTGTCTTCGGCGGCTAGGCCACATTAGCAAGCCCGGTTTTGCTGGCAAAACCGGGTAGACTCGCGAAATAGTTTTGGTGAAACGCCGAATGCAGTTTTGAAAGCCTTGCTAAAGTGGGAGCTACTGTTAAATCCCCAGCTGTGGGAGATTTCCGTGATAGAGCGTGCGTTGCGTGGGTTTCGCAGCTCCTCGGCACAGCGCGAAAGCCTGCGTTCCCAGATGTATTCGCTGAGACTACTGCCGTTTTCATCTTCGAATACTCGGTGCAACGTACGAACTGAGCATTGCATGGCTTCGGCGATACGCTCAATCGTTAGATCGTGCTCACCTAAGTTGTTCTCAATGAAGGACTTAAGTTGATTCTTTTTAAAGTAACGACAATTATGCTCAAGCTTAGCGTCATGAGATTGAATACTAAGCGTGTCTTTTAGCAGCGAAACAATACTCTGACCAACCAAGTTAGAAGTCACTTCACTCAGCAAATTATAGTGATTATATGCATCCGCAATCATGTGATTGAGCGTTCGGACAAGGCCATTATGGCTGGTCAAAAGCACGCCATCTTTTTTAAAAAGTAACTCGGACAGTTCATAGCAGAGCAATATAAGGTGCTCACATCCTTTAATACTGGTCACATTGAAAGGACGGCCGCAGTCAAGTAACAGGATTTCCCCAGGCGTTAACTTAATGCTCTTTCCGCCTTGGCAAAAGTGACTCACTTCCTTCATTTGCAGGATGAGCAGCCAAGGTGTTTCGGAAGGTGGGAGCGGTTTGCTCAAGCTCCGAGAAAACCGATTCGGGCTGCATACCATCCGGCAAAAATGCAGACTACCTAATGCGCCATACTCCAAGCTTCCTTCGAATGGCCTATCACCCAGCGGCTCGAAATTGATAGTTTCCAGTCGACGGACATAATCGGGAGTCTTACCCAAATAGTCGCTCATGGACTCGTGCCATTTTGCCAGGCGATCCGTATGTACAAATTGATAGGTACAGATAGTGGCCAGCGTATTCATATTGTACTCTCTTGTTATTGCCCACCAGAGCTGGGCCCTGGTGGGTTTGACTGCGTTGGCGTTCGGTCAGAATGGGTAATGGCATACTCCAGCTTGCCAGGTTACCCAATGGGCGCGAGTGAATTCATCCAACACATAGTGACCGTTGAATCGACCAAGGCCCGAGTTCTTTTCACCGCCGAAAGGTGCATTCGGCTGATCATCTACAGTGATATCGTTGATATGCGTCATCCCGGCAACTATTTTGCGGGCGAAGCCCAGCCCACGCGCCATGTCTTCAGTGAAAACGGCGCTCGACAGGCCATAGTCACCGGCATTGGCCAGAGCGAGTGCATGCTGCTCATCCTGAGCAATAATCAGTGGTAACAGTGGACCGAACGTTTCCTCCATCGCCAATTCCTGCGTTGCAGGCACGTCGCCGAATACATGAGCTGGAAGGACGAGGCCAGAGGCTTGTCCACCAACGAGTTGCTTAAGGCCGGCACTCTGAGCATGATCAATTTTGCGCAGCAACCCATCCAGCTGGGATTGGTTGATAAGCGGCCCGATGACGGTATCCGCCTGACTGGGATCCCCCGCCTTGAGCTTGCTAACGCGTTCAGTAACCAAGGCGGCGAATTCCGGGTACACCTTGCGGTCAACGATCACCCTGTTGACGCTCATGCATATCTGGCCTTGATGCAGAAACCGTCCCACCACGGCAGCATGGGCGGCGGCCTCAATGTTAGCGTCATCAAGCACGACTAAAGGACTGTTGCCTCCCAGCTCTAATGCAACACGCTTTATATGCTGCCCTCCGGTGGCAATGCGCCCCACACTGCGCCCGACGTCTGTCGAGCCGGTGAAGGATATGAAACTAGGAACCTTGTGTTCGACAAAGAAATCACCGATTTCAGAGCCAGCCCCCACCACTACGTTGAGCACGCCAGCGGGGAAGCCAGCCTCCTCAAATAGATGTGCGATGAGCAGGCCACCCGTAACAGCTGTATCGCTGGCGGGTTTGAGAACAACACTGTTACCTAGCGCGATCGCAGGTATCACCGAGCGCATGCTCAAATAGAGCGGAAAATTCCACGGACTAATAACGCCGACGACACCCAGCGGCTCCCGAAAGACAAAGCTCTGCTCGCCAGGTTTATAGCTAGTGAGAATCCTGCCTTCAACTTGGAAAGGCATGGATGCACATTCGCGCACTAGATTAAGTGTCGAGTTGCTTTCGAAACCTGCCTTTATACGTGTGCTACCCGACTCTTTTATCAGCCAGGAAGTGATTTCCTCGGTGCGTTTTTCGATCACACAAGCCAATTTGTTCAATAGCGCTGTCTTCTGGGCTGGCGGCGTAGATGACCAGTCCTGCTGAACGCTGTGTGCCGCAGCGTAAGCGTCATCAATATCTGCGGTAGATGCCAACGGCATCTCTAATAGCTGCTCTCCAGTGAAAGGGTCGCGGTCTTCAAGAGTGCGGCTCGAACGTCCGCTGGTCCAGACGCCGTTGATGTACTGGCGCTCTGAAAGTGAATAAGGCGCAGGCTGTTGGGTTGTCATTGTTGTCTCCAAAGTTGCAGCAGCTTTGCTGATGCACCCAAAATTGTTGTTTAGCTGAGGGTCTATCTAGATGGAAGGTCGACAACCTCCCTGGAGCCGAGGTCGCCGACAGTCTGTTCCCACAGATCGAAGAGGGTTTATAGAATAAGGTCTATGGAACAACGTCTATTAAAAACAATTACTAAACAGCGTGTTATGTCATCTCAAGATTCTTTAGCCATTTTACGGAATTTGGATAGCTGGCCTCCCCATAGGTTGACGCTGCGCGGTGTTGGCTCCCAAAGGCGAGGAACATACGTCACCAAATCGTCGTGGAATTTCTCCATTTCCGCCGACAGTTCGATATGGGTTCCTGCAGGGTCATCGAAGAACACGAACAGGTTGTTGCCAGGACCGTGGCGGCCAGGCCCCCAGGTAACCTCTACATTAAGATCGGTTAGTCGGTCGCACCACTGCTTGAAGTCCTCCCATTCGCTGAGATCGAAAGAGTAATGATCCAACTGACCCCGCATTCCAATATCAACGACCGCTAAGGTGTGGTGGTCACGATCACTTCTCAGCCACGCAAAATCCCCGTTACTAAGCTGATCGGAAAGGGAAAAACCAACAACATTGGCATAGAACTCCACCATCCGTTTGACGTCGTCACTACCAACTGTCGTATGTTGAAAGCGAATCGGCCGACGCCCGATGTCCGCTTGGTGTTCCCCTAGGTGATCCATTGCTGTATGAAAGTGCACTCGGTTGCCATCGGGATCTTCAAACTCAATGCCCTGTGGATCGCCAACAGCTGCGTCCATATAGGCAGCATCCAGCGACCTTACGACCACATCGGCATCTTCTAGCCTGCCTCGTAGTGCACTGATCGATTCGCTATCCTGTGTTTCAAAGCCAAAGTGGGTTAGCGCGTACTTTCCCGATGTTAGTTCGATGACGTGGTGCCCACTTCCCCAGCCTAGACGTACCACGCCCTCAGGGGGATTTTCATGCACTGCCATACCTAATACTCGCTGGTAGAAAACAGTGGTTGCCTCAATATCAGGCACACGGAAGCCGATATGAGAGACGCGCGTCCCACTCAGCTTTTGCTGTGTAGGGTTCGTATCGATGAGCAGTCGGTTGTTGTTCATTATTTACTCCAGAATCAGTTAGTTGCCGAAATATAGCCTTGTTAATTCAAGGGTGCTCTGGTTGAACCAAGATGGCTTATGGTTAAGCCGTCTCTGACATATCTGGTGCATTATGCTAACTAGCTAAGCCCTAATTGCTGCGGAAGCCACAGCGACAGGGCGGGCACCAGGTTGATGATTGCCATGCACACGAACATGGCAATCAAAAATGGGATCATGGCTCTGAACAGCCCGAACATGGACACCTGAGTGGTCGAGGTAACGACAAACAGGCCCGGCCCCACCGGGGGTGTCACGAGGCCAATAAGAGTCGCCAAACTTATCACCACGCCGAAATGGATCGGATCAATGCCCAGTGCCAGCACGGTTGGCAGGACGATGGGCACTAACACAATCAGAATGCTCATGCTCTCCAGGAACATCCCTAGCACCACGACCAGCAGGTTGATAAGTAGCAGGAACACCCAGGGCGATTGGGTCCATGCATTAATCATCGCAACGATGCGATCCGGTACGCCCACAAAGGAGAGCGCCCAGCCGAACATCGTCGCTGCCGCAATAAGGCCTGTGATCAACGCGGTGTTAAGGGCGACCTGCTTGAATATTTTCGGCAGGTCGGTCCAGAGGATGGAGCGGTAAATCCACTTACCGATGATTAGCGCCAACAGAGCGCCCACGGCACCCGCCTCTGTAGGTGTCATCACCCCTGCCGAGATGCCGACAATGATAAACACCGGAATCATTAGCGGAGAGAGTTGCTTAAGCAGCCCTATCAGGCTCACCTTGCGCCGTGCAGCCCGCTCTAGTTTGGGGAAGTCGTGGATAAAACCGAGCACCACTACCACGATGACAAAACCGAGAAAGATCAGCAGTCCGGGTAACAGCCCCGCCAAAAACAGCGCGGAAATCGGTTGCAGCGCGATGACGCCGTAGATAATCATGATCATTGAGGGAGGAATGATCGGTCCCAACAAACCACCGGAGACGGTCACCGCCGCTGCGAAGTCGCGTTTATAACCTTGCTTCTCCATGGCGGGAATCATGACCTTGCTCATCACCGCGATTTGGGCAATGGCAGAGCCCAGAATAGAGGCCGCCACGGCGTTAGTCAGCAGGTTGACGTAAGCCAGGCCACCTCGCATGCGCCCAAGCAGCAGGTTGGCTAGTTCGACAAGGCGATCGGTCAGCCCGCCTCGGTTCATCAACTCACCTACCAGCATAAACAGTGGGATGGCGAGCAGGCCATTCTTCTCTAAAGCACCATAAAACTGCAGAGGTAGGCTGCTGGAGAGCAGTAGCAGGTCGCTTTGATGCAGGAACACCAGGGTGCCCAGCATCAGCGTCAACAGAATAGGCAAACCGAGAAACAGCGTAACAAAGAAGACGGATAAGGTGATCATGAGCACACCCTCTCGGAGGCTTGGTGGCTAACCAGCCGCTGGATGGAGAGTAGAAGGCTGACGAACTGGTGGTAACTCATGACCATCAGCGCCACGAGCATCACGCTGAAGTAGTACCAACGCGGTAGTTGCGTCGTTGGCGACAACTCGATTTGCGTATGCGGAGAGGCAAGCCATTGCCACGTCAGCGTAGTGAAAATAGCCAAGACACATAGGCCGAGCAGGCAAAAAAAGATCTCAAGGCACTGGGTCGCTCGTTCAGGCAGTAGACTGGGAAGGATGTCGATCCGCACCAGGGAGCGGGTATAAAGTAGATGGCTGACACCAATGAAGCTGATGGCCACCAGTATCTGCAACGCCACCTCCTCGGCCCAAAAAAGTGGGGTGCCGAAGATATAACGCAACACCACTTGGGCGATCAGCAGCCCGGCCAGCAGTCCCGTCAAGATAATAAGCACCCATGTTTCCAGCCGAGCCAGCGCGCTATCGCACCACTTCAATATGTTAAACATAATGCCCCCCTATGCGGCATGGGCGTGACCTGAGCCACGCCATTGCCACATTTCATTGATTGGTCACGACCTGGTGATAGAACTCAGCGATTAACGGGTCACTATCGATATAGGTCTGGCGCACCGCGGCAGCCGTTTCTGCGTAGGCAGCGGTATTGATCTCGACCACTTCTACGCCAGCGTCCTTGAGCGTGGCGAGATTTTCCTCCTCGACACGCGCTTGCTCTTCGATGCCCCACTGTTCAGCTTCGTGGAAGACCTCGCGGATCATCTGCTGATCGGCCTCGCTCTGCCTATCCCACCAGGCCTTGGAGACCAGCACTACGCCGGGAAAGGCCATATGATTGGTGAGCGCCAGGTGTGGAGCCTGCTGGTAGAGTTTCAGGGCGGTGACGAAGTCAAGGTCAACGTCCACAGCATTCAGCAGATTGGTGGTCAGTGCCGGTGCGACTTCGGAGGTCGATAGCGAGGTGGGTGCCGCTCCGTTGGCCAGCCACCAGTCATTGAAGACAGGGTTGGGGAAGACACGGATCTTCTGGTTGGTGAAGTCATCTATGGACCCGACCGAATCGGTCGACAGCACGTGCCGCATCCCGGCGATGATGTAACCGAGACCGATCATGCCCTGGGGCTCCAGCTTTTCGAGCATATCCCGGGCAGCTGGCAACTGTGTTGCCGCTCCGGCCTCGTCGTAATTCTCGAATTCGCCAGGTAGAAACCAGCCATTAAAGGAGGACTCGCGGCTGGAGAGCGATGCGGCGGGAACCACGCCGAACTGCACCGCGCCATGCTGAAGGAGCTGGATCAGCTCGTTATCGTTACCCAGCCGGCCATAGGGAGATACCTCGATAGCGTAACGCCCGTCGGAGCGTTCGCCGAGATTTTCCGCGAGACGTTCGGAGACCTTGCTAAAGATATGGCTGGGCGGCACTGGCGTGCTGAGCCGAAGCGTCTCGGCCTGCGCAGTGGCGGAGATCATAAGGCTGCCCGCAGCACAGGCAAGGCCAACTAACAGGGGAGTGAAGCTCGATAATTTCATGTCGTACTCCGGATTATTGTAGTAGTTATCTTCAAGGGTCCACCTTCCAGACGATTACCCTTAACCATGGGTATTCATCCTGCTATCGACGGGAAGATTTAGGTGTTGCTGGGTTTTACAGGGTAGCGGCGGTACTCAACGGCTGATGAGAATGACCTAAAGCGCTGAACTCGGGAGGGCGCAGCATCTCACCAAGGTGAATGGCATCCGTGGGCAAATTGTCCTTGTTAAGAACCGCCATGGTGTAGCGGTCCGGTCTCACTAGATAAAAGACGTGCTCGCCACCATGCGCACTGAATATCCAGTCGTTGGCTTGGCTGTGGGCATCTCGCAATACCTCGATACCCTCGGCGGGAACTGGGTTGTAGTTGCGCGGGGTAACACACACTTTCTTTAGATCATCCGGTAGGTATTTGAGCCAGGGCTGGATAACCTCGAACGCCCTCTTTGCATCAGGGTGGTAAGTGATAAGTGCGAAGTGGCCATCGATGTAGCGATCCAACAGCGCCATCTCGCGGTTTGGATTCTCAAGCATCGGTTGGGCAATCATTCGTCCGGTGCGCGTCTTGCGGGCAGAGGCAGCGTCGCTGATAAAGAAACCCGTGACGAAACGCGGCGTCGGCTTGTAACGCATCTGGGTAACGTAGTCACGAGCCGGGCGGTAGACGCTCAGCCAGCGCAAGCCAGTCTGCAACAGTGTTGCGTGTAAACGGCTCTTTGGCATCATGAACTTGCCGAGCATGGCAGCCATTTCAATCAGTTGCCAAGCGTGCGGTTTACGCTCTTCTTCGTAGCTGTCTAGCAGCGTTTCAGGCAGCTTGCGCTTAAGTACCCAAGCCAGCTTCCAGGCTAAGTTCACCGAGTCACGCAGGCCGCTGTTCATGCCCTGACCAGCGAATGGAGGGGTTAAGTGGGCAGCGTCGCCGAGCAGGAAGATGCGCTGCTGACGCCAGGTCTCGGCTTCACGGGCATGGAAGGCGTACACCTGTTTGCGGACGATCTCTGCATCGCGGTCTGGGCCATGCTCAGCCATCAGTTGGCGAACGTACTCTTCCTCTACTGCTTTTTGCTCATCTTCATCGGGCAGCAGCATAAATTCGAAACGGCGGCTGCCACCGGGACCAGGCAGATTGATGCCGGGGCGCGCTGGGTCACAGTAGACGCGAGTCTGGCGGAAATTGTCCTGCGTTCCCTTGAGATCGATGATCAACCACTTCTGTTCGTAGGTAAGACCTTTCAGTTGAATATTCAATTCACTGCGCACAAAGCTGCGTCCACCATCGGCCGCCGCCATGTATTCGGCCACAACCTCGTAGTGCCCATCAGCGGTCTCGACTTTTAAACGCACACCATCAACGTCCTGCACAAAATCGACAACACGATGGCCGAAGCGCACCTCGACATGGGCAAAGCGCTTGAGCCCGTTACGCAGGATTGCCTCCAGCTCTGGCTGGTGAAAAGCATTGCGCCGCGAATAGCCATATTCACGCCCTCTCGGTTCAATGTTGGCGAAGGGCGCGCGCTTGAGATCCAGATAGACCGAGCCATAGTCCTGAGCGCAGCATGCAAGGACGCTCTCCTCGAGCCCAATGGCCTGCATCGTTCGCATCGACTCGTCATCGATGGATACCGCCCTCGGCTCGGTCACCGTCGAAAGATTACGTTCAAGCACCAGGGTGCGAACCCCATAGGTTCCCAGCAGATTGGCCAGGGTCAACCCGCTGGGGCCGCCCCCGACAATAACGACAGGGAAGTGGTCGGCTAGTGATAAAGCAGCGGTACTGGTATTGTCAGGTTGTTGTTTCATTATTGTTGTCCTTACGACACCGTCATTAAGACGCATCCTTCCCCTCTACCCAGGGCAGACGACAAAAATCGCATTAAGAAGGAAACGGGGTGTTATTTGTGCAGGAAGACCTACCTCCGGTCATTCAGATGCTTTGGCGCATAAATTCAGTCAGCCACTATTTATTGCTACATGTTCTTGCTATGTGTCCTTGCTATAAGCCCTCGATGCATCTTTTCAATACATCATCTGTGTCTTACGAACTAATCAGCTGCGTTAACTTCTCGGTTAGCCGATTCGCAAGAGTCATGATCACCTGGCGCTGCTCTTCCGCTTGGCCTTCATGGTAGGAAGTTTGCGGCCTTACGCAGCTTAGGCTGGCGACCACTTTGCCGTTACCATCAAAGATCGGAGCGGCAAGCCCGAAGAGGTTTGGATCCACCTCACCATGAGATTCGCTGTAGCCCTGCCGTCGAATCGTCTGGAGGACGTCCTTAAACTCCTCCCACGACGAGCCCAGGCCTCCTTTCACCACCTCATTCTGATGCTCTAAGAAAAGTCGCATATGCTGGCGAGCAGGCAGGTAAGCCAATATGATTTTCGACGTCGCCCCCATAAACAGCGGGCGTGGCGTACCCCGTGCATAGCTGACAGGCTCTTTCAGGTGACCATGGCTGTGGACACAAATCACTTGATCATTGAATAGCCGACATACAATCCAGATCTGCTCACCGTCGAAGACATCGAGGTTAGGCTCGATCTCCCGCGTCGCCTTTACCAAGGGATCAGTCAGTCGCAGCTGTCTATCCCACTGGATGATTCTTGAGCCTAGGCCATAGCGCCGGGGCTCAACCTGAAACAGCAACCCCGCTTCGGTTAGCTCCTTGGTATAGCGATAAGCCGTCGAACGCGTATAGCCCAGCGCATCGCACATTGCCTCTACCGACCAGATCGGCACCTCTTCCGAGAACAGATCCAGAATCACCAGCATTCTTTCCAGACTGCTGTTGCTCTTGCTGCTTCTGCCAGCTCGGGAAGCCTGCCCCTCAAGATGCCGATCAAGGGCCACGGGATGCTGTTGACTCATAACTTGATTACGCCTCGTCTGCGATAGTGTTGCGCAGGGTGCCGATGCCCGAGATAGCAATTTCGATGCTATCACCCGGTTTCATCCAAACCGGGGGTTCGCGGAAGGCGCCCACGCCGCCAGTGGTACCGGAAACAATAACGTCGCCCGGTGCCAGCTCTGTAAATGTACTGCAGTATTCAATCAGTTCCGCCACGCCAAAGATCATATCGCTGGTATCGGTATCCTGCATAACATCGCCATTCAGACGAGTGGTCAGGTGGAGCGCCTGCGGGTCGGGAATCTCGTCGCTAGTCACAAGCCATGGGCCAAAACCGCCCGTATTGGGGAAGTTCTTGCCAGGAATAAACTGGATAGTGTGCTTTTGGTAGTCACGTACGCTGCCATCGTTATAGCAGGAGTAACCAGCAACGTATTCAAGGGCATTCTCAGCCTTGACGTGGCGCGCGGTTTTGCCGATCACCACAGCCAGCTCCCCTTCAAAATCCAGCTTGTGCGAGACAAACGGGCGAATAAGCGGCGTTAGATGACCCGCTTGGGAGTCAGCGAAGCGGGTGAATATCATCGGATGCGTCGGCATATCACGCCCCGTCTCTTTCACATGCGTCGCATAGTTGATGCCCACACAGAGGATCTTGCCAGCATCCGGAATGACCGGTAGAAACTCGATGTCGTCTAGGCTTAATGAATTTAAGCTTGAGGTATCTAAGCCAACTATGTCGGAAAGAGCACCTTTGCGTATCATTTCCTTGAGTGAAGCACCTAGACGATCGGCAAAGGGAGCGAGATCGAAGACCCGGTCAGCATCCACTAGACCGATGCTGACGGTCTTCTGATAACGGAATGTAACAAGTTTCATATTTTAACCTTTCTCATCGGGCTAGCGAGGCGGAAGAGGTGAGCAAGCGACGATAGCAGCTAACAGTATTCACCCTATGAGAATGAGTCTAGTACCATAAAGGAGTAATTTCAATTTATCCTACAATGCAGGATTTATTAAAATTACAGCCATGCGGGAAGTTTATGTCACTGAATAAAGGGCAGTTTTGTGAGGCAAGCAACAAAATCGGCGTTTAAAGCTACGACCAATGTCTATTAGTGAATTTGTTCAGGGCGGGGTTAGCAAGGCTCAAGAAGCGCTTGGACGCAACGGTGGCAGCCATCAAGCAGCATTTCGGTGGTCGACTTGATAACAACTGTCCCCCTGTTGCTGGTTAAAAGAGTGCTGGTTAAAAGAGTGCTGGTTAAAAAGAGCAGTGGTTAAAAGAGAGAGGGCAGATATTTCTAATGTGAAGAAACGCTATCTTGGCGCGAGGTATCTAGCTAGCCATTGCCTTTGCTACCAGCAAGGCGTCTTATCCACGGCAAACGCTTTGAGATATACATCGGTGGCTGCTTCGACCGCCGCTCTGTGAATTGCGGTGTCTGGCGCCTCATCCAGCCCCCAGAGCTGGCGCTCGACGAGACCGGCCTCGCAAAGTGCCTTGAAGTAGAGACCCGCTTGGCGGATGTCGGAACAACTCAGCTCGCCACGCGCCATCAGTTGCCCAATCACTTCGCAAATGGCGATCAAGGTATTGCGTGGCCCGTTTTCATAAAAGATGCGGCTAAGTTGCGGCTGGCGCCCGGCCTCTCCCATGATCAGTCGGTTTACGCCCATCACCTTCGGCGAGGTAACAAGGTTCAGATAGGCCATACCGAGTCGATGCAGCACTGCTTGGGCCGACCCTTCCTGATTAACGGTCTGCAATTCTGCCAGGCCGCCCTTACCCGCTTCATGCACGAATGCTTCAAACAGCGCCTCCTTGCTTGAGAAATAGCCATAGAGAGTGGCCTTGGAGGCACCGGCCCGTGCGGCCACCGCTCCCATAGTAACGGCACCAAATCCATGCTCGACGAACAGCTCTCCAGCGGCCTCAACAAAACTCAACCGGCGCTCCTCTGTTTTCCTGCGTGCCACTGGCTATCCCCTTGTTGTTCTGTCTGCATAGCGGCCAACCCGCCTGAACGTTACTTGAACCAAATAACTGAACGACATCGTATAGGAAACTTGACTTCCATAAAAGGTTGCGCCATAACTAAACGATATCGTTCAGTTATGGCGCAGCTGATGGCTCAATTGTTAACACCAATCCGCTCCGATAAAGCCGGATCTTCACCTCAGCAGGCCCGCAGTCAGATCAACGTTAAGTGCAGGCAACTCATTGGTATGAAGTTACCCCGCCCAAAACTGCGAGCGATTTTCGCCTTGAGAACGACCACCGCGGCGCTGTTTGCTTTCGCGTTAGCCTGGAGCTTCAGCATCCATCATCCCTGGTGGGCGGCCATGACCGTGTGGCTGGTGGCACAACCAACGAGAGGATTGCTTTTTGAACGCAGCCTGGCGCGTCTTATCGGCACGATTTGCGGTGCCTTGGCTGGCGCCTTGATCCTCGCGACGTTGGCGGAAGATCGTCTAGGCGCCCTAACCGCTGTCGCTGCCTGGTTGGCATTGTGTGCAGGTCTCGGCAATATCTTTCGACATTTTCGCAACTATGGCTTTGTGCTGGCGGGCTATACGGCGTCCATTGTGGTGCTGTTCGGATTTAACCAGGGAGTCGTCGATTCTGGCCTCGCGCTCGACCGGGTTATCTGTACGGTGATGGGAATCGTCAGCTCGGCAGTATTCTCATTCCGCGCCCTGCCGAAAGCTGATAGGAAATTAATGCAGCGTAAAAATGCTGTGCTGCAACGCTGCCTGTCCCGGCTGGAACAATTTTTCCACGGTGGCAGCATGAGCGAGCCCGTTGATGCGCTGACCTCCGGGATTGCCGCTCTTAACCGCAGCACCGATGAATATGCCGCTGGCTCCTTCCGTCGCCAGCTCGAATCCCGACGTATCCGCCGCGTCTCCGGATTGCTGCTGGAACTGATTGCACTAACCAACACACCGCGCAGCCAACGCTTAGCGGCGTACAGCAATAATTTAACGTCGCCGGAGACGGGCAACCGTATCGAACCGCGCCTGGAGAGCCTGATTGCGACGGCCAACGAGGCTAACGAACCGGCCATCGCGAGCACGCTGGACGAACTACGACAACTGCTGATAAGCAAGCGCCAGTCACCGCTGCCTCTGGGGCTTGATATCCAGCCAGCATCTATCTGGCGTGCTGCCGCGCGCCCGGTTATCGCTCTGACGATCACCGCCACCATCTGGTGGGGTTCCAACTGGGCAAGCGGCGCCATGATGGTGATGACGGCAGCGCTGTTCACTTCGCTGTTTTCCAGCCATGACCAGGGCAATCATATGCTGATCCAGGTGCTACTCGGCACGCTGGCCGGTGCTGTTACCGGGGTGCTGGCCCGGCTGTTTTTACTGCCCCATGCCAATGACCTCACCACCACCTTGTTGTGTATAGCCCCTTTCCTACTTGTTGGCGCCTGGCTGATGCAGCGACCGGCAACCTCGAAGATGGCAATCGATCTTATTATGACGTTCCTGCTAACGGCGCAACCTTCCTCACCGCCAGCTGGGGTCGCGGTAGCACTAAACGAAGCCGCCGCCTTGATCGCTGGCGTGATAATCGCCGTAGCCACCTTCTGGGCGGTTCTTCCAGCCACACCCGCTGTTCACGGCCACCTGCTAGCGCAGCGGATTGCCCGCTTAACCCTGCAGTTTGCCAAAAGGCCGGGGGATACGACCGCCAAGGCAATATTACCGGGGCTGCGCAGTGGGTTAACCAGACTACTCGGTTTCACCAAGCCGCAGAGCGCCATTTTTATGGCCGCTCAGGAGTGCCTGGCAACCGTCAGCCGAGCGGCCGCCAACAACAACCAGCCAACACCATCAGCCTCGTCGCTGAACACCCCAGCGTACGTCCACGCCGCTAGGCAAGCCGCCGCCACGCTTTGCGCAACACTCAAAAAGACCCCAAAAGGAGATACCGCATGAAGACTATTCATCAGGCCCAGACAAATTTCACCGGCCAATACATCGCGGGTCAGTGGCGCTCCGGACGCGCCGGTACCACGCTGCAAAACCACAATCCTTACAATCAGGCGCTGCTCACCGAAATCGCCGAAGCCTCGCGCGATGACCTGGACGACGCTTACCGCTCTGCGGCCGCTGTCCAGCGTGAATGGGAACGTTTGCTGCCAACTGAGCGCGCCGCCGTTATGTATCGCGCCGTCGGGGTTATGGACCGGCGGCATGCTGAAATTGTCGATTGGCTGATCGCCGAATCCGGCAGCACACGGATGAAAGCGGAAATGGAATGGGCCTCGGTACGCGCCGGTACGCTGGCCGCCGCCACCATGCCTGCCCGGGTTGCAGGGCAAATCTTGCCGATTGATGTGGCCGGTAAGGAGAGTCGCGTTTACCGCCGCGCACTGGGGGTAGTCGGTGTTATCAGCCCCTGGAACTTCCCGATGCACCTGTCGAACCGCACCATCGCCCCTGCGCTGGCGCTCGGCAACGGCGTGGTGGTAAAGCCCGCCGAGGACACCCCCGTCACCGGTGGTTTACTGCTTGCCAGTATTTATGAAGAAGCCGGTTTGCCGCCTGGTTTGTTGAATGTGGTGGTGGGTGAAGTCAGCGAAATCGGCGATGCGTTTACGCTGCACACTATTCCGAAATTCATCTCGTTTACCGGTTCTACCCGGGTGGGCCGCCATATCGGCGAATTGGCGATGACAGGGCCAACCTTAAAACGGATCGGGCTGGAACTCGGCGGGAATGCTCCCTGTGTGGTATTGGATGATGCCGATATTGACCGTGCGATATCCGGCGCAATCGTTGGCCGTTTTATGCATCAGGGCCAGATCTGCATGAGCAGTAACCGGATTATTATCGAAAACGGCCTTTATGATCGTTTCGTTGAAGCCTTTGTCGAGCGAGCCCGCAAACTCAAAGTGGGCGACCCCAACTTAGCCGATACCGTCATAGGGCCGTTGATCAACGAGAAGCAGTTGAAGGCCGCACTAAGCCATGTTGAAAAAGCCCGCGCGGCCGGCACCCGTCAACTGCTCGGCGATGCCCCGATTGGCTGGGTATTGCCGCCGCAGGTCTTCGCCGATGTCAGCAACGATTCGGTGCTGGCCCAGACCGAGCTTTTCAGCCCAATCGCCCCGCTTATCCGCGCCACTGACGAAGCCGATGCCCTGCGCATTGCCAACGCCACCGAGTTTGGCCTCTCCAGCGCGGTTTTTACGGAGAATGCGGCGCGTGGTCTGCGCTTCGCCCAAGGTATTGAGGCGGGCATGACCCACATCAATGATATTTCGCCCAACGACGATCCCAACACCATGTTCGGCGGCGAGAAAAACAGCGGTCTTGGCCGCTTCAACAGTGATTGGATCATTCAGGAATTGACGACCGACCACTGGATCAGCGTTCAGCACGAGCCGCGTGCCTACCCATTCTGATCACTACCTGACCGGCAAATGCCGTCACCATTGAGGAACAAACATCATGAGCCTGAAATTCCCTGAAACGCCAGAGTTCACTGGTCTGTACAAACCAAGCCGGGTCGAAACCCAAGTCTTCGATCTGGAGATTGAGGGTGAGGTACCGCCAGCTATTGATGGCACATTTTTCCAGGTGTCGCCGGATTCCTATTATCCGCCGATGCTAGGCCAGGACATTTTCTTTAACGGTGATGGGCTGGTATCTGCCTTCACATTCAACAATGGCCATGTCGGCCTGCGCCGCCGCTACGTACAAACCGACCGGCTAATGGCACAGTGGCAGGAGCGGCGCTCGCTCAACGGCGTCTACCGCAATCAGTACACCAACGATCCGCTGGCGGCTGAGAACAACACCACCGCCAACACCACCGTACTGTTTCATGCCGGGGTGCTGCTGGCCATGAAAGAAGACGCGCTTCCCTACGCGCTGGATCCTGAAACGTTAGAGACACTGGGCGTCTGGGATTTTAACGGCCAGCTCACGTCCGCCACCTTTACGGCTCATCCCAAGATTGATCCCGATAATGGCGACCTGCTGTGTTTTGCCTATGAAGCCAAAGGTGACGGCACGCCGGACATCGCCTATTTCGAGATCGACGCCAGCGGCAAACTGAAGAAGGAGATTTGGCTCAAGGCGCCCTATGCGGCCATGATCCATGACTTTGCTGTTACCGCCCATCACGTTGTCTTCCCGCTGATCCCACTAACCGTCGATGTCGAGCGGATGAAGGCCGGCGGGCAACATTTTGAATGGCAGCCCGACTTACCACAGCTATTCGGCGTTCTGCCACGCGATGGCAGTGGCGAAGATGTGATGTGGTTCCACGGACCGAAGGACGGTTTTCAGGGCCATACGCTTAACGCCTACGAGGAAGACGGTAAGTTACTGGTCGATATGCCGGTGACCATGGGTAACATCTTTTATTTCTTCCCACAGGCCGATGGCTCAGTTCCGCTGCCTGAATCTCTTAGCTCACAGCTGATGCGCTGGACCTTCGATCTTAACGAGGCTGGCGATTCCAACGCAGGTGAACACAAGCTGCAACCTAGCCCGCTGACGTCCTTCCCTTGCGAGTTTCCGCGCTGTGACGAACGTTTTACCGGCAAGCCCTACCAGCACGGTTTCGTACTGGCTTTCGACCCGAGCCTGCCCTTCGATGACACCCTGGGTGAACGGCCATTCCAGTTTTTTAACCAGTTGGCGCACATCAATGTTGAGACAGGCGAAACCGACGCCTGGTATCCGGGCAACGCGCAATGCTTTCAGGAGCCGATTTTCGTTCCCCGCTCAGCCGATGCCCCCGAAGGTGACGGCTATGTGATCGCACTGCTCAACCATCTTCACGGCGATGATACCGAATTGGTGGTGCTCGACTCGCTGCAAATGGCAGCAGGTCCCGTCGCCCGCATCAAGATACCGTTCCGTCTACGCATGTCACTGCATGGCAATTGGACCCCGGCAGCTGCGCTGAAAAACAGCCGTTGAGTAAATAACAACTAGGCGATCAACCTGCTGCGCTTATCACGCTTTTACACTGAAAGGAAAACTGCACATGAACACAATGTCAGAAAGTTTTTTCCTGAATGGCCCCTACGCGCCGATGCGCAAAGAGGGCGAGATGCAAGATCTTAGCGTTATTGGCAATATCCCTGAAGACCTCAACGGCACGCTGTTCCGACAGAGCGCCAGCCCCCAGTTTGACCCTATCGATCCGACGCGCTATCACTGGTTTGAAGGCGACGGCATGATCTTCGCCATTAACCCTGCGGGACGGCAAAGCGCACCTGCGCAACCGCTATGTGCTAACAGAAGGCTTAGCCGCAGAACGGGCCGCTGGCCGCGCGCTTTATCCCTCAATGATTAACGGCGGCAACCCTGTGGCCCCGGACCCATCTCGCCCACCGGTAAAAAACCCTGGCAATACCAATGTGACGGTGTTCGCCGACAAACTGCTGGTATTCAGTGAAATCGGCCTGCCTTTCGAACTAGATAAAGACACCCTCGACACCAAGGGGCACTTTAATTTCGGTAGCATTGAAGGAGCTGTTACCGCCCACTGGAAAATCGATCCAAAAAATGGCGACCTGCTGTTTTATGGTGTCAATGGCCCACGTATCGACTGGTATCGAGCGGACAACACCGGACGACTCCTGGAGCGATATGCCTTCGACACCGGCCAGTTCGCGATGGTGCATGATTTTGCCGTGACCCCGGACTATGCGGTGTTTTTTCTTAACCCTTCACTGTTTGATATGGCCAACATTCAAACCGACAAACCCGGTGTGGTGTGGGATCCCGATATGCCCTGCCGGGTGGCGGTGCTGCGCCGTAGTGATGGCAAGGTCAGTTGGTTTGAAGCGCCAGATGCCTTTGCCAACACCCACTTTCTAAATGCCTGGCAAGACGGCGATACCATTGTGGTCGACGGCAACCGTGCGCCTTACCTTGGCACGCCAAAAAGCAGGCTTGACCAACCGATCCCTCGCCAGTGGTTCCAGACGGCCAGACCCTGGCGCTGGTACCTGAATGTTGCAACGGGCAGCTACAGAGATGAACAGACGTCAGACGTGAACAGCGAATTTCCCCGCATCAATGACGACTACACCGGAAAGCAAGCGCGCTACGGCTATCTGGCTGCCACTAAAGGGCCTGATTTCCTTGAGCATTTTCTTTTCGACCAGATTATCAAGCAGGATCTGAAAACCGGACACGAAGACTTCTTCAATCCGGGGCATGGTCTCACCGCTCCGGGTGAAATGGTGTTTATTCCTCGTCCGAATGCCAAAGCCGAAGACGATGGCTGGGTTATTGGCCCCTGGTGGAACGCGGAAGAAGACAAAACCGAGTTTGTGATTGTCGATGCTCAGAACCTGTCCGACGGCCCCGTAGCCCGTATCAAACTGCCCTGCCGGATGCCGCTTGGTTTCCACCGTAACTGGGTACCGGATTAAATTCGACCGATGTACATCTGCAGGGCTGTCGCTGATAGCCCTGCAGTTCAAATGGTCTAATATCTATTTTGCCCCCATTACCAATGGGGGTTTATCCACCCAACGATTAGCTCACCAGCTTGGCGAGTTCAACCCACTAAGGAGATCGCAATGGCCAACAGCACCGACGGCACTCGCCGCAATGCCGCCACCGGCGAAAGCTACCTACCGCGTCAGGAGCCACGCTATCGTGAAATAGCCAGCTTTTTACGCGCTCCGTTAGCGGACTCATTGGAGGAACTTGATATTGCCCTGATCGGCATTCCCTTTGATGGCGGCGTCAGCAATCGCCCAGGCGCCCGCCATGGCCCTCGTGAGATTCGCAACCAGTCGAGCATGATGCGCAGCCTGCATCACATTACCCGTCTAGATCCCTTTGCTCATGCACGCATTGCCGACATAGGCGACGTTCGCTTTTCATCGATCTACGACCTTGAACAGGTCTCTAATGATATTGCCGCTTATTACTCAGCTATTCGCCGAGCAGGCGTTATCCCGCTAAGCGCCGGTGGTGACCATTCAATCACTTACCCGATTCTGCGCGGCTTAGCAGCCGATGGGCCGGTGGGCTTGATTCATATCGATGCTCATACCGACACCTGGGATGAGTTTCAGGGCTCAAAATTTCACCACGGCGGCCCTTTCCGGCTCGCCTGCGAACATGGCCTGATTGACCCTAAACGCACGGTGCAAATTGGCATTCGCGGTGCCCAGAACACCACCCAGGGCTGGGATTACTCCGAGGCTAGTGGCATGCGGGTGATGTTTATGGAGGAAGTGGGTGCACTGGGTATTGAAGCAACAGTCGCGGAAGCACGCCGAGTGGTAGGCAGCGGCCCAATTTATCTCTCCTTTGATATCGATAGCGTCGACCCCGCCTTCGCCCCTGGTACCGGCACCCCGGAGGTCGGCGGCCTCACCAGCCTGCAAGCACTACAGCTAGTGCGCGGCTTTCGCGGCCTACCGCTTATCGGTGCCGATGTCGTGGAAGTCTCCCCGCCCTTCGACCCCAGCGGCAACACCGCCCTGTTGGGTGCCACCATTATGTATGAGCTTTTGTGTTTGATTGCTGAGCAGGTAGGCTCAAAGGAGGGCTAAGCCGTCAGCCCAATCCCTCGCAAGATCACCGAGGTCACCGACTGAACGGCTTTTTCGAACTGTAGATCGTCCAGCGGTTGGTCGTCGTTGAGCAGGTAGATTTGGTAGTCAAAGTCGGCGTAGTGCTGGGTGGAGGCCCAGATCATATAGAGCAGGTAGGAAGGCTCGACGGGGGTGATCTGGCCTGATTCTACCCATTCGCGGATTTTCGACTCTTTCAGCTTGGCCCATTCGTAAAGATTGTCGCGAAGGCGCTCCTTAAGCATCGGGGCGCCCTGCATCACTTCGGCCGCCCATACTTTTGAGCCGTGGGCGCGGTTGCGGGAGTGGGTCATCTTGGCGCGAATATAGGTGGAAAGCACGACGCGAGGATCATCGTAAAGCTCGAAACAGAGCGCATCCTGTTTCCACACTTCGAGAAGCTCTAACAGAACATCTTGATACAGCGCTTTTTTGGTCGAGAAGTAGTAGTGCACATTGGATTTGGGGATCTCTGCCAGTTGGGCGATTTCACCCATGGAGGCACCTGCGTAGCCTTTTTCGGCAAACAGCTGCTCTGCCGCCTGGAGAATCTTTTTTACATTGGTTTGCCGAATTTCGTCCTGGGTTCTCGCCACGCTGTCCTCGTCCCTATACGTCTGAAGTACGCACCAAAAAAAGCACCATCGCAGGGCGACGGTGCTGAGAAGATGTCCTAGTTACCCTAAGACGTCAACTTTGATTGTTGGGGAACGAGAACTCTGCCCGGGTCGCTTCGCTAACCGATGGCCAGCGCTGGGAAACCGCTTTACGGCGGGTATAGAAGCGCACCGAGTCCGGCCCGTAGGCATGAAGGTCACCAAACAGAGAACGTTTCCAGCCACCAAAGCTGTGATAAGCCACGGGCACGGGCAGCGGTACATTCACCCCCACCATGCCAACCTCAATAGCGTCGGTAAAACGGCGGGCGGCCTCGCCATCGCGAGTGAATAGGCAGGTGCCATTGCCATATTCATGATCGTTAATTAGCTGCATGGCGTCGTCCAAACTGCCGACCCGCACGATGCAAAGCACTGGCCCGAAGATCTCTTCCTGGTAAATACGCATCTCAGCGGTAACGTTATCGAACAAACAGCCACCAACAAAATAGCCCTCTTCATGCCCCGCCACTTTAAGGCCACGGCCATCGGCCACCAGCGTTGCACCGGCGTTAACGCCATCTTCGATGAAGCCCAGCACTTTATCGCGGTGCTCTGCCGTTACCAGCGGACCCATATCCAGGCCTTTGTCAGTGCCAGGGCCCACTTTCAACTGAGCGATTTTGGGCAGCATGGTTTCGACTAAGCGATCGGCCGTTTCATCGCCAACACATACCGCTACCGAAATCGCCATGCAGCGTTCACCGCAGCTGCCAAACGCCGCGCCCATTAGCGTGTTGGCGGCGTTTTCCAGGTCAGCATCCGGCAGCACCACGGCGTGGTTCTTCGCCCCGCCCAACGCTTGAACGCGCTTACCGGCGGCGGCCCCGCGAGAGTAGATCGCTTCCGCCACGGGCGTTGAGCCGACAAACGAAATGGCTTTAACGGCTTTGGCATCCAGCAGCGTTTCCACCGCTTCGCGACCGCCATGAATGACGTTCATCACGCCCTTAGGCAGCCCCGCTTCTTGAAGCAGTTCGGCCACTGCCATCGAGGCGGATGGGTCTTTCTCAGATGGCTTGAGGATAAAGGTATTACCACAGGCAATCGCCATGGGATACATCCACAGCGGCACCATGGCGGGGAAGTTAAACGGGGTAATGCCCGCGACCACGCCTAAGGGCTGGAAGTTAGACCACGCATCAATGCCCGGCCCTACGTTGTGGGAATACTCGCCTTTGAGCAGTTCCGGTACACCGCAAGCGTACTCGACGTTTTCGATGCCACGCTTGAGTTCGCCCATCGCATCTTCTGGGGTTTTGCCATGCTCTTCGCTGACCAGTTGTACTAAGCTGTCAGCGTGCTCTTCCAGTAACTGCTTAAAACGGTACATCACCTGGGCGCGCTTGGCGGGTGGCGTATCGCGCCAAGCGGGGAAAGCCGCCTGGGCGGCGGCAATGGCGCGCTCTACGTCGGCGGCATCCGCATCAGCAACTTGGCGAATCACTTTGCCTGTGGAGGGGTTGGTGACATCCAGCGTACGCTTACTTTCAACTAACTCGCCGTTAATCAGATGGGAAACAACACTCATATTTAAACTCTCTGAAATTTAGGTCAGTCGGTTATGCCAACGAATCTTAGGCTAACGAATCCAAGGTGGTCGCAACGGCGTCGAACAGGCGCTCAAGTTCAGCCTCGGTGGAGCCAAAGGGAGGGCCAAACTGCAGGGTGTCGGCGCCGTAGCGCACGTAGAAACCTGCTTCCCAGAGCGCCATGTGCGCATCGCGGGGGCGAATCGTTGGGTCGCCGTCGCGGGGGGTTAGCTGAATAGCACCGGCCAAGCCGTAGTTACGAATATCGACAACGTGATTGCAGCCTTTCAAGGCGTGCAGCTTCTGTTCAAAAGTCGGCGCGATGGCGCTCACCTGAGCGGGGAAGTTTTCACGCTCCATCATTTCAAGCGCCGCTAGCGCCGCAGCACACGCCACTGGGTGGGCGCTATACGTGTACCCATGGGAGAACTCAACGGCGTGTTGGGGGCCACCGGCGTGCATGAAGGTGTCGAATATCTCGCTGGAAGCAATGACCGCGCCCATAGGAATGGCGCCGTTAGTGATCTGCTTGGCCACGTTCATGATATCCGGCGTGACACCAAACGCTTCCGCACCTGTCGTTGCGCCGCTGCGACCAAAGGCAGTGATCACTTCATCGAAAATCAGCAGAATATCGTTAGCGGTGCAGATCTCGCGCAGCCGATCCAAATAACCTTTTGGCGGTACGATCACCCCCGCCGAGCCGGACATTGGCTCAACAATCACCGCGGCAATAGTAGAGGCATCGTGAAGAGCGATTTGATCGAGCAGCGCATCGGCAAGCTCGGCACCGGTTTCCGCTTGGCCACGGGTGAACGCATGGCCCGCCTGAAGGGTGTGCGGCAGATGCGTTACATCCAACAACTGACCGTAGTGTTTCCGGTTGCCACCAATACCGCCCAGGCTGGTGCCACCGATATTCACCCCGTGATAGCCCTTGGCACGGCCAATCATGCGGGTTTTCTCAGGCTTACCTTTTAACCGCCAGTAGGCCTTGGCCATTTTGATAGAGGTATCAGCGGCTTCAGAACCCGAGTTGGTAAAAAACACGTGATCTAGCCCGGCAGGTGTGAGGCTGGCGACCTTTTCCGCCAGTTTAAACGCCAGCGGATGGCCAAGCTGAAAACCTGGCGCAAAGTCGAGGCTGCCTAACTGCGCCGACACGGCCTTTTGGATCTCTTCGCGGTTATGCCCCGCGCCGCAGGTCCATAATCCGGAAAGCGAATCAAATAGCTTACGACCCTGATCATCAATGTAGTAACGCCCTTCCGCTCCGGCGATAACCCGCGGGTTGGCATGGAAATCGCGGTTGGCGCTAAAAGGCATCCAGTAGTGCTGATTAAGCGCCGTTTTTGAGGGTGATTCCCCCATCGAAGAAGGTGAGGTTTGCGTCTTGGTTTTGCTTTTTATTCCAAACATGGTGTCTAGCTCCATCGCTATAAGACATGGTCTCAGCATGCGCCACCACACACGTTTGTAAAATTACGCTTTTCTTTTGTTCACGTTAGAGAATGTATACGTATCATGGGCTTTTTTGTCTCTACTCTAGCAATGAGCCAAATAATAAATCGGGGAGTCGCCAGCTTCCTCCGTGCTCAATAAAAGGAATTGATATGAACTCGCTTATTGAACCGAAAATCGCCATCGCTGACTTACGCACTGACAGCGATCGACTTTGGGAATCGCTTATGGAGTTGGCCAAGCTAGGTGCCACCGCCAAAGGCGGCGTTAACCGTCAGGCACTCACCGATTTAGAACGCCAGGGGCGGGATCTGTTTATTCAATGGTGCCGCGCTGAAGGCTGCACCATTCGCATTGATAATATCGGCAATATTTTTGCCCGCCGAGAAGGCAGCGACCCTGATGCCAAAACCGTGATGGCGGGTAGTCACCTGGATAGCCAGCCTACCGGCGGCAAGTATGATGGGTGCTTCGGCGTGCTCTCCGGCTTGGAGGTGATTCGTACCTTTAACCAGTACAACATCACTACTCAATCCCCTATCGAAGTCGTCGCCTGGACCAACGAAGAGGGCTGCCGTTTTCCGCCCTGCATGATGGGTTCGGGCGTATTCACTGGCGAGCTTGCATTTGACGCCATGATGGCGCGCACTGACGCAGAGGGCGTCACAGTAAGCGATGCTCTGGACGCCATCCACTACCGCGGCAGCGACAGCGTCTCGCCAAGCGAGATAAAAGCCTACTTTGAGCCGCACATTGAACAGGGCCCGATCCTGGAAGATACCGACACTACCATTGGCGTGGTGATCGGCGGGCTTGGTCAGAAGTGGTTCGACTTAACGCTGACCGGACTTGAAGCCCACGCGGGCCCTACGCCGATGAACCTACGTCGGGATGCCATGATGGGGGCAGCCGAAGTCACCCAAGCACTCAACCGTATCGCCTTTGATCATCAGCCCCACGGGCGTGGCACGGTGGGCTGTATGACACTGCACCCCGGTTCGCGTAACGTGATTCCCGGCCAGGTCAAAATGACCCTGGATATGCGCCACTGGGAGCCTGAAGCACTCATTTCAATGGGCCAATCAGTCACCGCTGCCGTTGAAGAAATTTGCCAACGTCATGGGCTAGAGTATGAGTTAACGCCTACGGCGGATTTTGCACCGGAATACTTCAATAAGGAATGTGTTGATGCTGTACGTGATGGGGCTGAGAAGCTCGGTCTATCGCACATGGATATCATCAGCGGTGCGGGCCATGATGCGATGTTTGTAGGCCGCGTAGCCCCCGCCGCCATGATCTTTATTCCCTGCAAAGATGGCATCAGCCATAACGAGATCGAAAGCGCGACGCCGGAGCATGTCCATGCAGGTTGCAACGTTCTGCTCCACGCCATGCTGAATGCCGCTGGCACTGACGCTGACTTAGCTGGATAAGCCGAATAAAGAGAAAAGTTTAAAAGGTCGCGTCGCTAAACGGCAAAATTTACGTGTGCCCGTGCCAGCTCAGCAAACTGCTTACGGGAAGGTTTAAAGCCTACCCCAGGCGGCCAAACTAACCAGGCATCGGGCACCATAAAGCCGGGCAGCACATCACGCACCCAGACGGCTAGCGTCTTGCTTGATACGGAGTTCGCATGCCAGTCGATAAATGCCACCGGACGCTCACCCCACTCGGGGTGGGGCACCGGCACCACTAGCGCCTGAGCGACGCTGGGATGATCGACCAAACGCTGCTCGATTGCTTCCGGCTGAATATTCTCGCCGCCAGAGATAAAACCGTTATCGAGCCGACCTTCCACCACCAACGCGCCTTCCGAAGTAAAGTGCCCTTTGTCGCGGGTAGCAAACCAGCCCTCGTCGTTTAGGGCTGAATCAATCTCTCCATTATTCAAATAGCCGCAGAATAGGGTCTCGCCGCGCACCTGTATCTCCCCCTCAACCACCCTCACCTCACGGCCTGGCAACGGCCTGCCGACGACGCCCGGCGCGGTAGGTATACCAGTGCAGACTTGGCTGGCCATCTCGGACAGCCCATAGCTGACTTTCGGTGTTAGCCCCAGGGAGGTCATATTCGCCACCAGCGGCGCGGGAATGGCCGCGCCGCCCAGTAGCAGCTCGCGCAGTTGCGTGCGCTGGAACGCAAAGCCCGCTTGCAGCAACCGCCAGAGCTGGGTGGGCACCAGTGAAAGGTGGGTAATCGACTGATGTTCAAGGCGTGCTGGCAGCGTTTGCGGCTCGTCATCAAGAATAATCCGCCCACCAGCCGTAAAAACGCGAAACGGGATAGCGTAGCCACCGATATGAAACAGCGGCAACGACAACAGCCAGCCACTGTTTTGATCAACGGGAATAAACGACGCAGAGCCGCGCGCGGAGGCCAAATGATTGGCCACGCGATGTAGCACCGCCTTGGGCGTGCCGCTGGAGCCGGAGGTAAAAATCGTGTTGCACAGCTGGCTGCCATCGAGCGCTGGCGGCTCACCTTCGCCAACTTCCGCCAGGAAATCGAGGGTGATCGGGGTTAGCTGTGAAGAAGTTAAATGTGAAGAGTAATCGGTGTCGTTTTCCGTTTGGCAGACACGGCCAGCCTGCAAGCGCTTGGCTAAATTGAGCTGCTGAGCAACAGGGAACGCTGGGTTAAGCGGGCAGAAAATCACCCCGACCCGCAGGCAGGCCCACGCCAGCAGCAAGGATTCAAGCGAGCCTTTGGCAGGGACGACTAGCCGATCACCTGGCACAAAACCTTTCCGAGCCAGTTGCTGTGCTAAACACGCTACGCGGCGGTTGAGCGTTCGGTAACTAAGCTTCACCGAACCCGCCTCTATGGCGATTTTCTCAGGGGTCTCTTTGGCCCAGTAGTGAATGGGGCAGGTGTCTATCACGCTGAATTTTCCAATTTAGAGAGACAATGCATGTTTTCTGTCATCACTTCGCCCATGGCAGTGGTCACGCGCTCGGTGAGCCAATGCCCCGTATCCAGCCCCGGCGGCTCATTGGGTGCCCACTCGCTGGCCAACCGGGCAAGCAGCCCAAGGCCTAGATCGGATTCAAAGCTGGAGGAAACTACCACGCGTAGATTGCCCGCCCGTGCTCGCTGAACAAGTACCTCGCAGTCGCTTAGCGAGCCAATCAGCGTGGGTTTGATCACCAGGGCTTTAAGCTGCGAGTGATAGCTCCACTCTTCCCGGCGCGAGAGGGTTTCATCCAGGGCAATGGCCACCCCGGTGGCTTCTGCAACAGCAATAGTGTCAGCAAAGGTAGCGCAGGGCTCTTCCAGGTAGTCGATTTGCGCAAGGGGTAGGCGCTCACAGAAGCGCTGGGCCTCTTCTCGCGTCCACCCGCCGTTGGCATCCAGAATCAGCTTGGTGGAGGGCAGCTGAGCGGCAAGCTGTTCGATCAGGGCCAGCTCCTTTGCGATAGCGTAGCGTGCCACCTTCAACTTGAGCCGAGATGGCCGCGACGCTTGCCAATCGCTTTCTGCAAGAGCCTCTATCAATTCTGCAGGCGCTCCCTGGAGCAGTGGGTAGGGCGGTAAAGGCGCTGGAAGATTGAGTGGCCAAGCGCGTTGGGCGCAGTCAAACCCAAACTGCACTGACGGCAGCGTTGGGGAGACTTTTTCGCCTCGGATCAAAGCAACCAAACAGGCCAGACTTTCGGCTTCAGCTTCCACCAACGTTTCAGTCGAGAAACCAGATAGTGGGGCAATCTCGCCCCACTGCCCGTTAATAGAAACTAACAGCCCTGCTCTGTTCACCAGCCGCTCGCCTTTAAACGTCACCGGCTGGCGAAACGGTAGAGAGTAGCGGTAGAGCGCCAGCTGCATTAAGGGTTGCGCGGGTAGCGGGAGAAGTCCGGGCGGCGCTTTTCGTTGAAGGCGTTACGGCCCTCCTGCCCCTCTTCGGTCATGTAGTAGAGCATGGTGGCGTTACCCGCCAGCTCTTGAAGCCCGGCCTGCCCGTCGCAGTCGGCATTGAGTGCAGCTTTCAGGCAACGCAGTGCCATAGGGCTATGCTGCAGCATCTCGCGGCACCAACGCACACTCTCTTTTTCCAACTCTGCCAGGGGCACCACATGATTGACCAGCCCCATTTCCAGCGCTTGGGCGGCGCTATATTGGCGGCACAAAAACCAGATCTCCCGCGCCTTTTTCTGGCCCACAATGCGCGCCATATAAGAAGCGCCGTAGCCACCATCAAAAGAGCCTACTTTGGGGCCTGTTTGGCCGAAGACAGCGTTTTCGGCCGCAATGGTTAGGTCACACATCAGATGCAAAACATGGCCGCCGCCGATGGCGTAGCCTGCCACCATGGCGACCACCGGCTTGGGGCAGGTGCGAATATCACGTTGGAAGTCCAGCACGTTGAGGTGGTGGGTGCCCTCTTCATCCTGGTAACCGCCGTAGTCACCGCGAATGCGCTGGTCACCGCCGGAACAGAACGCTTTGTCGCCTGCACCAGTGAGCAGAATGGCGCCAATGGTGCTGTCGTGGCGGGCGCGGTTAAGCGCTTGGGCCATCTCGCTAACCGTTAGCGGGCGAAAGGCGTTGCGCACCTCTGGCCGGTTGATGGTGATGCGCGCAATGCCATCGGTAGTGGTGTGGTACAGAATATCCTGATAGCCATCGGAGCGATCCTGCCACTCTACCGGCGCATAGAGTTCCGTTTCAGTGAGTCCGTTGATCATGCCAGTCTCTTTTTATCGGTTGGGGCGAAATGCTGACAGCGAGCCTTTTAATTCAGCATACCTGTGACGACTAAACCCAGCGCCACAATACTGAGCAGCGCAGCGCCGCCGTACATCAGCTTTTTGTTGAGTGCGTCATTGCCCACGCTGATATCAAACATCCCATGGCGCAGGCGGTGGGCGGCATGAAATAGCGGTAAACACACTACCGCCCCAACAAACAGAAAGCCCGGTACGCTGAACAGCAGCGTTGATGCCCGCTCATAGCTCAGTGCATCGGCGGGCAGCAGGCCAAGGGGCAGTAGAACGGCGATAAAGAGAATAACGGCGGGTAGCAAGACGGCAAAACAGACGCCGCCCGCGCTAAACAGTCCCCACCAAAGCGGCTCATCATAGGCCTGTTTGTGCTGAGTGCTGTGTTTATTCATGGCTATTTTCTCCATGTTCAAGCCCTCCCAAATAGCCAGAAAAACAGTAGCGCGACCGCTACGACTCCCGCCCACTGCCCAGCAACAATGACTTGGTCAGGCAGGCTATGCCCGGCGATGCGTAGCGGCATGACCCGCGGAAACAGCACAAAGAAGGTGGCAGCGTGAAACAAGCTGGCGGCCAGTGCGAGAAGATTCAGCACTAATACGATGGGAGAGCCCATAAAGGCGATCCACCCTTGCCAGCTTTCTGCCCCTTGAAGAAGAGTAACCATACCGGCGAGTAAGCAGAGCGTGAAAAACAGCAGCGGTAGCACCGTGGCTTCACGCAGCATATATAGCTTAAAAAAGCGGTGTTTTAGCCACCAGTTGCGCTTTAGCGGTGGCAGGCGTTGCGATGTCGACTTATCCATATTCGTTCTCCTCACTCTACCCTTTAAACAACGCAATAAGCGTGTGTTTGGCCGCCTCGACCTTGCCCTGATTGACCGCAGCGGCGGGGTCAACGTGTTTGGGGCACACTTTTGAACAGAAGCCCACAAAAGTGCAGCTCCACACCCCCTCATGACGGTTAAGTTCGGCCATACGCTGCTTCTTGCCGTGGTCGCGGCTATCCAGGTTGTAACGGTGGGCCAGCGTTAGCGCCGCTGGGCCAAGGAACTCAGGGTTAAGCCCGAACTGCGGGCAGGCCGAGTAGCAGAGGCCACAATTAATGCAGTTAGCGAACTGCTTATAGCGGGCGAGCTGTTCGGGTGACTGCTGATAGGTTTCCGGCGCCTGTGGGTCATACGGTTTTACCGGATTGTCATCGATAAGGTAGGGCTTAACCGCGGCCAGGTGCTCAAGAAATATCGCCATATCCACCACCAGATCCCGCTGTACCGGGAAGTGGGCCAGCGGCTCGATACGAATATCGCCTTCATAATCGCGCAGGAAGGTTTTGCAGCCCAGCTTGGGAATGCCGTTCACCATGACCCCACAGGAGCCGCAAATCGCCATCCGGCACGACCAGCGGTAGCTCAAGGTGCTATCGAGCTGCTCTTTGATATGGTTGAGGGCATCCAACAGAGAAGTGCTGTCGTCCACCGGCAGTTCGTACTGCTGCCAATAGGGTTCAGCCGAGCTGTCGGGCATGTAGCGTTTGACGCTAATGTGCTTGGTGCTGACGTTCTTAGCATTGATCTGCTCGGTATTCATGCCTTGCCCCCTTTGCCTGCATCGCCATAGGCCCGCTCAGCTGGTGCAGAAAACCGCACATCGACATCCTGCCAGTGCAGTTCGGCCGGAGCTTCGCCTTGATAAAACACCTGGCTGTGCTTGAGGTAATTAACGTCGTCGCGTTTTTGCATGCCTTCATCCAGGCGCTGATGAGCACCGCGGGATTCACGGCGCTCCAGGGCACTCAAGCATGAGGCTTCGGCGATATCCAAGCCATAGCCAAGTTCAATGCACTCCAGTAGCTCGGTGTTGAATATCTTGCTGGTATCTTTAACGCGTATTTCATTGAAGCGAGCGCGCAGCTGACGCATGGTCTCCAGAGAATGGCGCATGCCCTCTTCGGTGCGGTAAATACCGCAGCCGCTCTCCATGGCCTGCACCATGGCGTGCTTGAGTTCGACCCAGTTCTCCCCGCTCCCGGTGCCGTCACAGAGGCGCAGCAGCTTAGCTTGCTGACGGTCACCCTGGGCTTCCAGCAGGCGCTCATCGGCCCACTCGGTTTGTGCCGCACGCTTGCTGGCTTGCTCACCGGCCAGTCGGCCAAACACCAGTAGCTCGGTTAGCGAATTGGAGCCGAGGCGGTTGGCGCCGTGCAACCCCACAGAGGCGCACTCTCCGGCCGCGTAGAGCCCAGCAATGGAAGTTTCACACTGCGGGTTAGTCTCAATCCCGCCCATGGTGTAGTGCACTGCTGGGCGAATGGGGATCGGCTCTTTCACCGGATCGACGTTGATATAGGCTTTGGCCAGCTCGCAGATAAACGGCAGGCGCTCTAGAATGGTCTTTTCACCCAAGTGGCGCAGGTCGAGATAAACCACATCGCTGTCGCCGAATTTGCCGGTGCGGCCTGCCTGCTGCTCCTGCCAGAAGGCTTGAGAGAGTTTGTCTCGCGGCCCCAGCTCCATGTATTTGTTTTCCGGCTTGCCCAGCGGCGTTTCCGGGCCCAGGCCGTAATCCTGCAGATAGCGATAGCCATCTTTATTAAGCAAAATGCCACCTTCGCCCCGGCACGCTTCGGTAATCAAAATGCCAGAACCGGGCAGGCCCGTAGGGTGGTATTGCACAAACTCCATATCCCGCAGCGCCACACCATGACGATAGGCCATCGCCATACCGTCGCCGGTGACAATGCCTGCGTTGGTATTGAAGCGGAACAGGCGCCCAGCGCCGCCGGTGGCAAGAATCACCGCTTTAGCGCGCAGCAGGGTCAGTTCACCGGTGGCGATCTGCAGGGCAATCACGCCAATCACGGCACCTTCATGTACCGCCAGATCGAGCACAAAGAACTCATCAAAGCGCTCGATCTCTGGGTACTTTAGCGAGGTTTGGAACAGGGTGTGGAGCATATGGAAGCCGGTTTTGTCAGCCGCGAACCAGGTGCGGGCCGTTTTCATGCCTCCAAAGCGCCGCACCTGCACTTGGCCATCGTCTTTCCGGCTCCAGGGGCAGCCCCAGCGCTCCATCTGCACCAGCTCTTGATAAGCGTGATGAACAAAGTAGTCGACGACGCCCTGCTCAACCAGCCAGTCACCGCCTGACACCGTGTCGTCGAAATGCGCTTGGTGGGAATCTTCGGCACTGGTGACGGCGGCAGCGCCACCTTCAGCCGCCACGGTATGGGAACGCATGGGGTAAACCTTGGACAGCAGCGCTATGCGCTGGGGAGTGCCCTGCTCTTTGGCCTGCTCGGCAGCCCCGATAGCAGCGCGTAAGCCTGCACCACCCCCACCAACAATGACGATATCAAAATCTCGCTGTTGCATGAAAAGCCCCTTCATTAGCCAAGTCAAAGGTGGTACTGGCGGCAATCTGCGCTGCCGTCTTGTCTATTCGAACTTACCATACAAGGGGAAGGCCCTGTTCATTAGTCCAAAGGACTATTGATGTACATCAAGAAAGGGAGGAATCGAGCTAGCATCACTTTTACCCTAGTGCTGCACCGCCTACTCTTCAAATCACTCACTGCCGGGCAGACCACTGCCCACCAAGCAAAAAGAGCACACTACCAACACTGAAGAGAGGTGCCGCATGACGACCGATGCTCAACCCTCACCGCGATGGAAACTGTTAGCGCCGCTAGCAGTTGCTATCATCGTCGCGCTGATACCCACTCCCCTGGGGCTTGCGCCTCATGCGTGGTACTTTTTCGCCATTTTCCTCGGCTGTGTGGTTGGCCTTATTCTTGAACCATTGCCGGGCGCAGTGGTGGGTCTGGTCGGCGTTACCCTGGTGGCACTACTTTCCCGGTGGGTGCTGTTCTCTCCGGAGCAACTGGCGACTGACGGATTCAGTGCTGCTAACCAGGCATTCTCATGGGCGGTGTCGGGCTTTACCAATTCCACCGTATGGCTGATTTTTGGTGCCTTTATGTTTGCCTTGGGGTATGAAAAAACCGGACTCGGCAGGCGAATATCGCTTTGGCTGGTCAAGGCAATGGGGAAGCGTACGCTGACGCTTGGCTACGCGGTGATGATTGCCGATGGCATTCTGGCACCGTTTACGCCCTCGAACACCGCACGTAGCGCAGGCACAATCTACCCCGTGATTCGCAACCTGCCGCCGCTTTACGATTCGCACCCCAATGACCCCAGCATGAAGCGCATGGGCAGCTTTTTGATGTGGACTGCGCTGGCTTCCACCTGTGTGACCAGTTCGCTATTTTTGACCGCTCTGGCGCCCAATCTATTGGCGATCGCGCTAACCGAGAGCGCGACAGGTATTCATATCAACTGGGGGCAGTGGTTTATGGCAGTAGCACCTGTCGGCATTCTGCTGCTTCTGCTGGTGCCGCTGCTGAGCTACTGGCTATGCGCGCCCGAAGTGAAAGCGGGGAATGAAATCTCCGACTGGGCGGGGCAGGAGTTAACCAAGCTGGGGGCACTGACCCGCCATGAAATAATGCTGGTCATGATGGTGGTCACCGCTCTGCTGCTATGGATTTTTGCGGGCGATATTATCTCTGGGTCGCTGGTAGGCTTGGTGGTGATCTGCGGCATGCTGTTAACCGGTATTGTGACCTGGAGCGACATTCTCGATAACCGAGCAGCCTGGAATACCTTTGTATGGTTTGCCACCCTGGTGGCACTAGCGGGCGGGCTCAGCCAAGTCGGCTTCGTTAACTGGTTTGGCAATGTGGTGGGCGGTCAGATAAGCCACTTCGACCCGCTGATGGCCATGGTGGCGCTGGTAGTCATCTTCTATTTACTACACTACTTCTTTGCCAGCGTGACGGCCCACGTGACCGCCCTGCTGCCGGTGATTCTGGCGGCAGCTACCGGAATTGCCGGGCTGGATATGCAGATGTTTGTTCTGCTGCTGCTACCCACACTTGGCTTTATGGGCATTCTGACCCCTTACGGCACAGGGCCAAGCCCGGTTTACTACGGCAGCGGCTACCTGCCCAGCGCGCTCTTTTGGCGCCTAGGGGCGGTCTTCGGGCTGCTATTCCTAGTGGTTTGGCTGGTGGTCGGCCTGCCCTGGTTAATGTTGATCAGTTGACCAGTATTTTTAGCCAAGCATTGAGCTGCCGAGCAATCATCTCAGGTTGCTCAGCATGAAGATTATGGCCCCCTTCC